>Ga0114974_10001316_pt1 | contig 19640 bp, 20 predicted proteins | sample S_130206_EF_Meta_FD_87318 | JGI IMG/M metagenome (GOLD analysis project Ga0114974, IMG submission 87318) | Freshwater microbial communities from Lake Simoncouche, Canada to study carbon cycling - S_130206_EF_MetaG | ecosystem: Environmental > Aquatic > Freshwater > Lake | place: Lake... | reverse complement strand
AGTATCAGCTTCAACATCACATGCTTGCGGAGCGACCGACAAACGACCCCGCTCGGCACTTCGTCGAAGTGGGCCTCAACTTCAGTGGCAGCTTTGCCGACGCCTTTTTTGACATTGTTCAGCAACCCGGCGAAATGCCGACCCGCGCGGCAGCGAAGTCAGTCGTGATCGGCTTCAAGGTTTCCGATGCACGCGCCGTGCTCGAACGCGCGCGGCAGGCAGGCTTTGAAGTGGTGCGCGAGGCGCCGGTGGTGCAACCCGGCGAAATGGCGATCGGGCTCATCCGCGATCCTGACGGATATACAATCGAGCTGATCCAGGCCGCAAGCTTTCCGACCCGGCGGGTTGAATAGTATGGCTGATGGAGAGCGCAATGCTGGCAGGAAAGGCCGTGATCATCGGCTGTGCGGGTCGCGGAATTGGCGCAGCCTGCGCAATGGGAATTGCCCGCCATGGAGCTATAATTGTCGTCAATGACGTCGACAGTCACGGAGCCTACGAAACGGTCAGAGCCATCACGGCCGAAGGCGGCGCGTCGTTGTGCTGCGTTACGGCAGCTTACCGTTGATTCGGTCCCATCATCTGCCATTCCGGATTGTCCCCAAACACTGCCGTAGTCGAGCCAGTTGAAATGGCCTTGGCGATGTCCGCTTTTAGGCCGCGTGATCGGTGACTTGTACGACCGATAAGAGCGTCGCTTTCAGACATTCCCCCCTCGCACAGTGCGGAATGGCAAAGTTTGAGGTGTGGTCCGGGACGGCAGGTTTTTGTCTACTACTCCGGGTATTAGACTTTATCATAAATTGTTAGGCGTGAAAATCGGTAGATGGGTATTCTCGCTCCCACTAGCAGTCAGCTACGAATGCCTTGAGCGGAGGAAAGCCGAATGGCAAAGCCACACTCGTCGCTCGGCAACCGCACGCCAATTCAAGCGCGCCTGGCGTTTGAGTTGGATGAAAGCTCCCCGCCTGACGCGCTTGAACTGGCGGCAAAGCCGTCATATCAACCTGGCAGTCTCTCGTTATGACTGCGGGACCAAAATTGGGGGTACGCCATACCCTGTAATCTTGTCCTCAATCGGGCTTTTCTTGGGGTCTATCTGGAAAGAGTCGGTTTCAAGGTGCAATGATATGAATGTTCATGCGATGCTGGATGATTTTCACCTCTCCGATGCTGAGATCGCATTCTTTCACGAGAACGGTTATGTCGGACCATTTCAATTGTTCGATGAGGATCTGGGAACATCATTCGACGAATTGATCCTTGGAAAAAGGAAAGCGTTTCCAATCTTGGAAAGCCCGCACCGGGGCTCCTCGAAGAGCAAATTGCACAAGCTCAAGGGTAGGGTGTCCGCCAAAATTGAGCTCATTCGCCAAGCGATGATGGCCCGCTGGCAGAAAATCGTGAGAACCGGCGAAGGGCCGCAGGGGTGGCCGCGATATTGGTACAAAAGCACTCAGTTCTTGATCCCCGAAATAGCAAAGTTGGCCCTGATGCCTCATTTCGTCAACCGAATGCAGAGCATTCTCGGTCAGGATCTGCAACTCTGGGGGGCGCACATCATGACCAAGCAGTCCATTTCACATAGATGGCATGTCGACGTTGAACACTCCCGATGGAAAGGCGCTACGGCATGGCTCGGCATCAATAACATTGGGCCGGACAACACGATAAAGGTCGTTCCGGGGTCACATCTGTACGATTTTTCCCCACAGGAGCTTCGCGATCAGACCGGATGCGACCTTCACAATGATGAATCTATGCTCACTGCGCTACGCCAGTTTTATCCAAAAACAGAGATTGTTAAGATGGAATTGAGTCCTGGGTCTTTCATCATTTTTGCGGGAAGCGCTTGGCATGCATCTCATGACGTTTCGGACAAGTTGCGCAGCGCAATAATCCTTCAGTATTGCCCGCCGTCTGAACGAGTGCTTGTGCCTTGCTCCTATGACATGCCCAACCCGAAGTTTCTGCCTGGGCAGCCATGGGTCATGCCTATTTCCGGGAAGGATCGTTTCCAAGTCAACTTTGTGCAGGCGGCGCCCGATACAAAGGGTGCGGCCTTTGAGGGAAAAGTCGTCGCCATTACCGGTGGTAGCCGAGGTATAGGCCTGTCAGTTGCTGCCAAGTTTGCATCACTGGGCGCCAAAGTGGGCCTGCTTGCACGTGATGAACTGCGATTGCAGTCCGCAAAGCGCCTGCTTGAGTTCCTTTATGACGCCGATGTGTCGTGCTCGGCGGGGGATCTTACTGATCCAAGAGTCGTCGAAGATGGGGTCGGCAAGATTGAAGCAGAGTTGGGAATGGTGGATATACTCATAAACAATGCAGGAGTGTTCCGTAATTTGGGACCCTTTTGGGAATTCGAGCCCAAGGCATGGATCGACGAGTTGCCAATTAACGTAGTAGCAACTTATCTAACTGCAAGGCGGGTGGCAAAAACTATGGTTGCTCGTGGCGGGGGGACAATCATTAATTTCGTAGGCGGCGGTGCCGGATCAGCCATCCCGTTTGGTTCATCTTATTCGACCGGGAAGGCTGCATCCGCAAGGTTAACTGAATGCATGGCGGAGGATTGTAACCACACCGGCGTGCATATCTACGGACTGGATCCAGGATTTGTCCGCACCAATATGACTTTAGGAAATGGCGCGAGCGCCGCTGGCGCTAAGTGGCGGCCTCAGATCAAAACGATGCTTGATGTTAATTTGGACCAATCTCCCGAATATGCTGCAAGCTTGGCTGTCGCACTGAGCAAGGGCGAGTCCTCCCAGCGGACGGGAACCATCGGCCAAGCCGGCATGACCCAGTTGGCCCATAAACTCCGATACATAAGGGATGATGGCCGCTTCTCAAAAAAGTCATGGAGATGATGTCCAAGGGCATCATGTAGCTTGGAGGTGTGAGCGTGCACATTACTCGAAATCGAAGTCTTGGCTGGCTACCGCCATTTGGTGACCAAAACCGGACAGCAAGAACACGGCCCTGGTCTGGTCATCCGCTTGCGCCAAACCAACGTGAACGAATGACCGGTTAGGTCGAGCCGATCTGGAGCCGTGAAGGGCCGCCATGAGCGTCGCAAGCTGCCATTCCGACTTTCCTACACATCAACATTCGCTGCAAACTTTGCGATGTGCCCTGGTCCGATTCGCCCTTGCACCTGCGCCTGTTGCCTCACGCCGCTGCACCTCCGCGCCATGCAGCGCAGACCCGGTTTAGCCCGAACCGTTTTTTATTTTTCCGCGAAGGCCTTTGCGTCGCGAGACGGACAAACCAACCATATTACAGCAACTTACGCCGCCGACGCGAAGTGGACGCAGTGTTCACTGTGTTCACCTCGCGCGCACTGCCCATCCTCCCCGCACTTCGGCAAGCTCAGGAGGGGAGGAATGCTTGCCTCTCGCGCCTCCCCGCGCCACACCCGCCCCCATGCACCTCACCGCCTCCGCCATCGTCTGCGCCAGCCGTCCGCATGGCGAGACCGGGGTGATCGTGCGGCTGCTGACGGCGGAACACGGCCTGATCGCGGGCTATGTCGCAGGCGGGCGCGGGCGGCAGTTGCGGCCTGTGCTGATCCCCGGCAATCTGGTCGAAGCCGAACTCACCGCGCGGCCGGGCAGCCAGATGCCCTCCGCCCGGCTGGAACTGACGCAAAGCCGGGGGCCGTGGCTGACCGAGCCATTGCCCGCCGCAGCGATCTCCTGGGTCATGGCGCTGACGGCGGCCAGCTTGCCCGAACGCCACGCCTATCCGGACCTCTATGCCGCGCTGTCCGGCCTGCTCGATGCGATTTGCGCCGCCCCTTCGGCCCGCGGCTGGGCGCCCGGATTGCTCGCCTATGAAGCACTGCTGCTGCGCGAATTGGGCTATGGCACACCGGTCAGCCGACCCGATCTCGACGACTGGCCCACATTGATAGCGACTTTCGACCGGCTCGGCACGGCTCTGGCGCGCTACCCGCTTGCCGAACGGCGAAGCGATGTTATGGCGGCGCGCGCCATGCTGCGCGAGCGCTTGGGCAAGATCGAGGAATAGGTTTTTCCATGAAAGTTGCAGTTTTCGCCGGCGACGGCATCGGCCCCGAAGTGACCCGCGAGGCGGTTCGTGTGTTGCAGGCACTGGGCCTGAACGATCTAGAGCTGATGGAAGGCGATGTCGGCGCGGCAGCATACCGCAAGCACGGCCATCCCCTGCCCCCGGCCACACTCGAAGTCGCTCACGCTTGCGATGCGATCCTGTTCGGCTCGGTCGGCGATTTCTCCTGCGACCATCTGCCGCGCGACCTGCGCCCAGAGCAAGCCATCCTCGGCCTGCGCAAGGAACTGGGCCTGTTCGCCAACCTGCGCCCGGCAAAGGTCTATAAGGGGCTCGAAGACATGTCGACGCTTCGCCCCGAGATCGCCCGGGTCATCGATATGGTGATCGTGCGCGAATCGAACGGCGACGTCTATTTTGGCGAGAAGGGCATCCGCAAGCTGCCCGATGGTCGCCGCGAGGGCTATGACATCATGTCCTATGCCGAAGACGAAGTGCGCCGCATCGCCCACGTCGGCTTCCGCACCGCGATGGGGCGCAAGAAGCAGCTGTGCTCGGTCGACAAGGCCAATGTGCTCGAAACCTCGCAGCTGTGGCGCGATGTGGTCATCGAGGTTTCGGCTGAATATCCCGAAGTCGAGCTCAGCCACCTCTATGTCGACAATGCCGCGATGCAGATGGTCAGGAGCCCGGGCCAGTTCGACGTAATCGTCACCGGCAACATGTTCGGCGATATCCTGTCGGATCAGGCCTCGATGTGCGTAGGCTCGATTGGCCTGCTGGCTTCGGCAACCATGGCAGAGGGCACCAAGGGCCTGTTCGAACCCATCCACGGCTCTGCGCCAGACATTGCCGGCAAGGGCATTGCCAATCCCATGGCGCAGATCCTCTCGGCGGCGATGATGCTGCGCCACAGCTTCGGCAAGGAAGCCGAAGCCGCGCGTATCGAAGAGGCCGTTGCCAAGGCGCTGGCCGATGGCATTCGCGGCGGCGATCTGGGCGGTAGCCACGGCACTGTGGAAATTGGCGATGCCGTTCTGGCGCGGCTTTGATGCGCGCTAAGGGTTTATTAGTATTAACCATATATCGCCTGAAGGCATGGACATGACGCACTCGCGCCTCGAACAGGCCATCGACCAAGCGGCGAAGCCGCTGCAACTCGCCATCATCCTGCCGACCTATAACGAGCGGGCCAATTTGCGACCGCTTGTTGCACGCATGGACGCGGCGCTGGCCGGCATCCGCTGGGAAGCGATCTACGTCGACGACAACAGCCCCGACGGCACTGCCGACGAGGCCCGTGCCATCGGCCTTGAAGACCCGCGCATCCGGGTGATCCAGCGGATCGGCCGGCGCGGCCTCGCCTCCGCTGCCATCGAAGGCATGCTGGCCACCTCCGCGCCCTATGTCGCGGTGATGGATGCCGATCTCCAGCACGATCCCGCGCTGCTGCCGCAGATGCTGGCCTCGTTGACCAGCGGCGACTACGATCTCGCCTATGCCTCGCGCTTTGCCGAAGGCGCCAGCACTGAAGAATGGGGCCGCCCAGACCGGGTCAAGGCGTCGGGCCTCGCCAATGCCATTGCCCGCAAGGTCACCGGCGTCGATCTGACAGACCCGATGAGCGGTTATTTCATGCTGCCTGCAGCAACCCTGCGCGCCGATGCCCACCGCCTGTCGGGGGTCGGTTTCAAGATCCTGCTCGATATCCTCGCGACGGTCGACCAGCCGCTCAGAGTAAAGGAATTTCCGTTGAACTTTGCCGCACGCGCCGAAGGCGAAAGCAAGCTCGATCGCACGGTCGTCTTCGAATTCCTCGTCGGTCTTTATGACAAGTGGCTGGGCCGCATCATCCCGACCCGCTTTGCGCTGTTCGGCACGATCGGTGGCGCGGGCGTGGTGGTGCACATGGCAGTGCTTGCCACCGTGCTCGGCCTGCTGGGCGAACAGTTCGCCTATCACAACTGGTCGGCGCAGACCGATTTCATCATCGCCCAGACCAGCGCAGCCGTGGTGGCGATGAGCTTCAACTTCGTGCTCAACAACGAGCTGACCTATGCCGACAAGCGCCTGCGCGGCGTTCTGCCGCTGTTGCACGGCTGGGCCAAATTTGCCCTGACCTGCTCGGTCGGCCTGCTCGCCAATGTCGGCGTCGGCGCGGCGCTGCTGCGCATGGGCTTCCATGCCTACCCGGCCGCGATTATTGGTATCGTGGTCGGTTCGGTGTGGAACTTCGCGCTGTCGAGCAAGTTCGTCTGGGGCAAGTATTGAGGGCTGTCCTAACCGTTTGATTCAGATTGGAAATCCCAGTCGCTCAAGCCACGCTCTGGCCTGTTTGGGTTCACCGGGAGCGGTTGCAGAAACCGGCCCGCGCGATGCCTCGAACTCCTGATGCAAGGCGAAGGGCTCAAGCCCCAGATCATCGCGCATCCTGTCGATAGCCTGACCCAGGTCGCATAGTTCCTCGACTGGCCCGGCCCACTTGGCAGTCGCGGCGCGATCCTTGGGATTATGGCCAAACAGGCCCCAGGAGCCTGCTGCAGATCGCTGCAGGGCGCTGACCAGCGCGGCAAGGTAATCCGCTTCCAGCTCCGCACGGCGGGTATCGAGACGTTCAAGACGGTCAGCTTTAGCCATCAAGGCATCCTAGCCGAGACCTGGCGCAAAGCCTAACGCCAGCTGCGCAGCCACATCCAGTGCAGGAAGCTGTTGCGCCCCTCGTGCAAGGCCCCTGCCGAGATGATCGGATAGAACCACACGAACATCCCCGCCGCTATCGCCAGCGGAGCCAGCGCCGCCCAGCGCCAGCGTCCGCCTTTCGCCCAGATGTCGTCCAGCGCCAGCGCAAGGCAGGCCATCAGGAATGTCCCGGGCAGCAGGTAGTGGTAATAGAACTGGATCGGCTTGTTCGAGACCAGCCACAGCCCCAGCGCCGCGAGGTAAAGCCCGGCAAAGGTCAGCGCATCATTCCGCTTGCCCCACAGCCCGGCCCACAGGCACCAAAGCAATGCGGGCAGTCCAGCCAGCATCGAGAACGGATTGCCGATCAGCAGCACACCGCGCTGGGCCCCGTCCACCTGCTCGTAAAGATACCAGACCGCCCGCCAGTTCACCACCCAGTCGGGCCAGATGCTCCGGTAGGGGTGCAGTTTGACGACGCTGTCCTGCAGTTGCAGCATATAGCGATGCCAGGCGATCGGCTGGAGCGGGTCGGTGGCGTTGAGCGGATAGAGGAAGGCCGGAAGGTACGTGAACCAGTAGACCGCCAGGGGCAGCGCGCCCAGCCACAGACCCGCCTCCCACAGTGCAATGCCAGGCAAGGGCCGGGTCTGCTTCTCGACCAGAAACCGCCGACCGTGATCGCGGAAACGCAAGGCCATGAACACCAGCCCGGGCAGCATGATGACGCCCACCACGCTCCACTTTGCGCCGAGCGCGAGGCCAAACAACACTCCCGCTGCAGCGAGCCGCCAGCGCGCTTTGGCAGCGGGCAGATGCGCCGCCACGGCCAGTTGCCACAATGCCGCCATGCCGAAAGCGGCCATGAACATGTCGAGCATCGCGATACGGCTCTGGATGAACCAGGCGAAGCTGGTGACCAGCAGGCCCATTCCGGCAAGCGTCGCAAAGCGCCGCCCGCTCGCCCACCAGATCATACGCCCGAATGCGAACAATCCGAAAGCGCCGAACAGCGCCGAAGGAATGCGCCAGACCAGCGGGGTGTCGCCCAGCAACCAGATCGCCGCCGCGATGATCTCCTTGCCGACCATCGGATGTTCGGAATTGACTGCCTCCATCGCCAGCAGCTTGCGCGCGGCGGGGACATAGTGGACTTCGTCAAAATATATTTGCGAGGGAATGCCCAGCCGGTGCCAGACCAGCGCGAGGAAGCCCAGTGCGATAGCCACGCACCAGATCAAGGGATCGCGCTGTTTGGAAGGGGAGAGCGACATCGGGGCGGCGGATAAAGGCCTATGCGCCGTTAGGCAACCGGATCACCCCCCGGAGACTACTTCTTGGCTTTTGCTCCGGCAGGCTTTTCCAGCGCCTCAAGCCGCGCCTTCAAGGCCTCGCACTCTTCGCGCGCCTTGGCCGCCATGGCTTTCACCGCATCGAATTCCTCGCGGCTGACGAAATCCAGCCCGCCCATCGCCTCACGCATGCGCTCACGCGCGCCATCGCGCGCCTCGCGGCCCATTCCGGCCAGAGTTCCGGCGGCAGCATTCATCAGCTTGGCAAAATCGGCGAGCACGGGGTTTTCACTTTGCATGGCTGCGAAATGGGGCATGCCGCGCCGGACTGCAAGCCCTACAATTGGATGCGCTGCACTGCGGCTGGCCCGTGTCGGCCATCGGCCAGCGGATTTGCCTGCAAAAATTGCCAGTTGAGCACAGTCGCAAACAGGATCCAGGCGAGATAGGGCAGCAGCAGCGCCCCCGCCAGCGGGCGCACCCGCCAGAAGAACACCACGGTAACAATCACTGCCACATCGAGAAGTCCGATCACCACCAGCGCGCCTGTGATCTGATGCGCGGCGAAGAACGTGGGCGACCATGCGAAATTGATCAGCAATTGCACGATAAATGCGATCACTGCCTGCCCCCGCCCCCAGGCCCCGCGCGCAGTCATGATCACCGTCAGCGCCAGCCCCATCATCGCATAGAGCACCGACCAGACAATCCCGAAGACCTGCGGCGGCGGATAGATTGCCGGTTTGACCAGCCCGGCAAACCAGGGATTGGCAGGTCCGCTGTCCGAAATCAGGCTGGATGCAAAACCCAGCAGCACCAGACCGGGCACCAGAAACAGCGCCCAACGCAAGAATGCAGCCCGCAATTGGCCGGATGAAGCAAGCTCGGTCATTGCAGCGAAACCCTCGAATCTGATTTTGGACGACCTCGGCACTTAATGGCGGGCTTGAGCCTAGGTAGCAATCTTTGCAGAATCATGAGCCGCGCTGTGCCGCAATCAGAAATTCCACATTCCCTTCGGGCCCCTTGATCGGGCTTTCGACGATACCCTGCACACGCCAGCCCGCATTTTCCAGCCATTCGCGCACTTCGCCACAGACCCGCGCATGCAGCACTGGATCGCGCACCACCCCGCCCTTGCCGACCTCGCCCTTGCCGACTTCGAACTGCGGCTTGATCAGCGCGACTAGTTGGCAGCTGTCTGCGGCGAGTTGCAGCGGCTTATCCAGAACTTTCGCAAGGCCAATGAAGCTGGCATCGCAGACCACCCAGTTGCAAGGCGCATCGATCTGCTGCTGCGTCAAAATCCGCGCGCTGGTCTTCTCCAGAACTGTCACCCGGGGATCCTGCCGCAGCTTCCAGGCGAGCTGGTTGGTGCCCGAATCGACTGCAAAGACGCGGGTAGCGCCATGGCTGAGCAATACGTCAGTAAAGCCGCCGGTCGAACTGCCGATGTCCATCGCCACCGCGCCCGCCGGATCGAGGCCGAAGTGCTCCAAGGCATGCGCCAACTTGACCCCGCCGCGTGACACCCAGGGGTGATCGCGTCCGCGCAGCTCGATGGGAGCATTTTCGGAAAATGTCTGGCCGGGCTTGAGAATCTTTGTCTCGCCCGAATAGACCAGCCCCGCCAGCACCAGCGCCTGCGCCCGCGCCCGGCTTTCGGCGAGGCCGCGCGCGACCAGCAATTGATCGATGCGCTGTTTGGGGGCTTTCAAGGAGATGGGCCGGGCCTTTTGCGGGTTCATCATGGGTTTGGCACACTTGCCGGAAGTGCCGACACATTCCATAGGGAACGGATGAAGGCAAATCGCGCTCCATTGCTTGGCAAATTCACGCTGGTCAGCACCCTGATCGTGCTGGTGGCGAGCTGCTCGGGCCAGATGATCCCGGCCCCTGCGCCCACGCCCAGCCCGACACCGAGCCACACACCGCCGCCACCCCCGCCTCCGGCCCGGCAGATAGCCAACTGGCGCGATGCTCCGATTACGCCGGGGACCTGGCGCTGGCGCATGGAAGGCGCGCGCTCGGTCGCGCGGTTTGCTGGCGATGCCCTCGTACTCAGCTGCAACCGCGAAGCCGGAACGATCACGCTGATCCGCCCCGGCGCGGCGGATGGCGCAGTGCCGATGACGATCCAGACCTCGACACTGAACCGCACCCTCAGCGCCACCCCTGAGCCTGGCCCGCCGCCGGTTATCGCGCTGACAATGTCCGCGCGCGACGGCCTGCTCGATGCCATGGCCTTCAGCCGCGGGCGTTTTGCGGTCGAGGTGGCAGGCCTGCCGACACTCTATGTGCCGAGCTGGACCGAGGTGAGCCGGGTGATCGAGGATTGCCCCTGAATCTGGCTGTGGATAGCTGAACTACGCGGCGCGAAGCTTTGATTCTGACAGCAAAATAATTTCATGCAAGACTTGTTGTGCAGCGCGGAATGATTCACATTCCCCCCAGCCGCAGGTGCGGCGTAACTTGGCTCAACAGCGCGAAAGGAGGTGATCCGATGTCTCATGGTTCAGCACAGAGGTCGGACATGCCCGTTATGGAGCATTATCGCTGATTAAAGCAGCGATAGAGGCTTCGTAAGCGGCACTTTTCCGCCGCTGACCATGCGAAGGGCCGTAGCGGATTGACCGCTGCGGCCCTTCACATTTTTGGACTTCCACTTCCCTCCCCCTTCCCTCTCCGCGCAAATCCCCCTATCGACAGATGCAGAAACTGCACTTGCCATTAATTTCAATTCAATTGCCATTTGCGTAATATTCGTTCAACGCGGCGGCGACAAACATGAGGGAATGCACGAATATGGCGACCGCCGCCGATCAGACCTTGCGCTTCACGCGCCTGCCCCACCCCGCGCCGACCGCTGCTGAGGCGCGCGCGCAGATTTTGGCCAACCCCGGCTTCGGCACCAATTTCTCCGACCATATGGTCGTGATCGAATGGGACGAAGGACGCGGATGGCATGACGCAACCATCGGCCCGCGCCAGCCCATCGCGCTCGATCCCGCCGCAGCCGTGCTGCATTATGCGCAGGAAATCTTCGAGGGCCTGAAAGCCTATCGCCAGCAGGACGGCGGCATTGCCCTGTTCCGCCCCGAGGCCAATGCCGCGCGGTTCAACCGCAGCGCCGAGCGCCTCGCCATGCCGGAATTGCCGGAAGCGCTGTTCATCGAAAGCGTCAAGCAACTGGTCAAGGCCGACCGCGACTGGTTCCCCGATGTCGAGGGCGGCTCTCTCTACCTGCGCCCCTTCATGATCGCCACCGAGGCCTTCCTCGGCGTGCGCCCGGCCAAAAGCTATAAATTCATCGTTATCGCCAGCCCCGCTGGCAACTATTTCAAATCGGGCGCGCCGGCAGTTTCGATCTGGGTCAGCGAATACACTCGCGCTGCGCCCGGCGGCACGGGCGCTGCAAAATGCGGCGGCAACTATGCCGCAAGCCTGGTGCCGCAAGCCGAAGCCCTCGCGCGCGGGCACGATCAGGTCGTCTTCCTCGATGCCGCCGAACGCAAGTGGATCGAGGAACTGGGCGGCATGAACCTCTATTTCGTCTTCGCTGACGGTAGCCTGATCACCCCGCCGCTGACCGGCACGATCCTGCCCGGGATCACCCGCGATTCGATCATGCTGCTCGCCCGCGAGGAAGGGCTGCAAGTGCGCGAAGAGCGCTACAGCCTCGATCAATGGCGCGAGGATTCCGCCTCGGGCAATTTGGTCGAAACTTTCGCCTGCGGCACCGCAGCGGTGGTGACCCCGGTCGGCAAGGTCTGCGGGCGCGATGGGGAGTTCACTGTCGGCTCGGGCGGGCCGGGACAGCTCACCGGCAAGCTCAAGGCGCGGCTGGTCGCGATCCAGCGCGGCGAAGCGGCAGATGCACATGGCTGGGTGATGCGGCTCGATTGAGCGGGGGACAGGCCATGAGCGACGCGCTTTCCGCAAGCCTCGATCACTTCTTCGCCGACACCGGCAGCGATCCCTACTGGACTGAAAGCTCGTGGTTTTCGTGGAGCATTCCCGAAAAGGACATCTGCGGCCTGATCTGGACGCATTTCCGGCCCAACATGAATTGCCTCTGCGGCGGCATTGCCATGTGGGACCCTTCAGGCCAGCACGTCTGGGATTTTCCCTTCTTCGATTTCCAGACAATGCGCCTGCTGCCCGAAGGCCGCTTCGGCGTGGACTATGACAAATACGATTTCGTCACCCCCTGGTCACTGGCGGTCAAGATGGTGGAGCCACTGCAGACCTATCGCATCACCTATGACCGCGCCGGCTTCAAACTCGATCTCGAATTCAACGCGGTGGCTCCGCCCAATGTGATGCACAATCCCAGCCTGGAACAACTCAAGTCTGCCTTCCGCACCCATTTCGAGCAGCCTGGGAGGATCCAGGGCCACATCGAACTCGACGGCGTGCGCCACGAAGTCGACACCTTCTCGATCCGCGACGGCGGCCACGGCCCGCGCTTCATGGAAACCTCACCCCAGGGCGGCTATTCCTGGTCGACCGCCGATGCCAAGACGGGCTGGCACGTGCTCGCCCCCAATTCGGAAAACCGCGTGGGCAAGGTGATCGGCGGCTATATCCTGCGCGACGGGCAGATGAGCTCGATTGTCGATGGCACGCGCCGCGTGATCGAGCGCGCCGGGCCCCGCCCCGAAGTGGTCGAAGTGCGCGCCACCGACGAACTGGGCCGAGAGCTTCATGCGATTGGCCGGGCGCAAGCCCCCGCCGAATTCATGCTGTTTCCCGAGCGCGGTCAGTGGTGGACCCTGTTTCGCTGGGACTATGACGGCTTTACCGGCGCGACCGGCGAGGATCAGGAATACTCCGGCATCCACCACTTTCGCAAATGGCACCGGGCCGGACCCGGAGAATGGGCGAGGAGATGACCAAGAAGGAGCCAGGAAGGATCGTCGTCATCACTGGCTCGACCGGGGCCGGCAAATCGACAACCTGCGCCGAATTCGTCAATCAGCAAGACGACCTGTGGCTGCATTTCGGCGTTGATCTGTTTTTCGGCAAGCTGGTGCCTCGCAAATTTATCGACGGCGGCGGATCGCGCTCTGGCGAGGGCCTGTATACCGCGCCAGACGATCCGGCAGGCGTCGATGGCCCTTGGCACATGGCGCTGGGGCCGCTGGGAGCCGGCATGATGCACAGCTTCCACAGCATGGTCGCCGAAGCCGCGCGCAGCGGGCAGAATGTGGTGCTCGATCATATCGCCATGGTCGATCCGCCGGTCCTGGCCGATTGCATTGCCTGCCTTGCGGGCCTCCCGGTCTACTTCGTCGCGCTCAAGCCGCCGGTCGAAGTCATCCCGAAGCGGATCGACGAGCGGCTGGAATCTATCGTCGCCACGCTCGGCCGCGAGCACGCGGTGCGCAACAGCGAGAACAAGAAGAAGGTGGCGCGCTTCATCTATGACCGGATTTTCGCCCACGATTGCTTCGATCTGGTGATCGATACCGATCGCCACGCTCCCGCCGAAGTGGCGCGGATGATCGGGGATGCCATGGGCGATTGTCGGGGTGGGGCCTTCCCGGAGCTCGCCCGCCGACTGGAAAACGGGTTCGCGCCGTTTGCTTCGAAATAGCCGCAGCTCCGCCATGCCGGTTGCGTGCTTGATGCCAATCAATGATGCGGGCGTCATCAGCCTGCCATGTGCCGCACAATGCTGGCGCTCTCTCCATGTCCAGCCTAAGGGTGCACGCAGACCATGAAAAACATCGCCCAACGCATCGTCCTGCCGCTGTTCGTCGCAGCTGCCTGACTTGTCGCACAGGCCAGTGCTTCCGCGCAGAACGCCGACGAGGACCCGGCAAATACCATCACCGTCGTCGCACCGCGCGCGGTGACCAATCAGGTGCATCAGCGCGAAAACGGGCTCGGTCCGGCGACTGTCACCATCAAGATCAGCGTGCTTTATGGCGACCTTAATCTGACGAAGGCGTCCGATGGTACGCGGCTGATGACCCGGATCCGCAGCGCCGCGCGCGATGCCTGTCGGCATCTTGACCGGCTCTATCCGCTGATTGTCGATCGCAGCTGCGTCAATAACGCCGTGGCCGAGGCTACGCCCCGGGCCAACGCGGTGATCGCAGCGGCTGCAAAATAGCGTTTACAGCGCAAAGCGCCCCATCTCGGTTCCATCGGCGGCATAGGCTGTCAGCCGCCAGCCCTTGGCGCGGCGTTCAAGCAAGGCAAAGCCGAAGCGGCCTGCGATGGTAGTCAGCTCCTTGACCGCATCGCTGCCAGCTTCGCCGCGCAGATCGGCGAGGCTCACGGGAGCCTTGGCATCGGCCTCAAGCGTCCCAGAAAAGCCCGCAACCACCTGGACCCGGTGATGATCGGTGCGCGCAAACTGGAAGGTGTGGACGTGGCCCGAGATCATCGCGCGGGCATGGGGAAAGCGTAGGTGGTCAAACTGGTCGAGCGGCTTGCTGCCGACCTCGAGCTTGCCCTGCTTGTTCCACAGCACCGCCGAAAGCGGATAGTGCGCGGTGACGAAGCTGTCTTTTGATCCCACGGCCAGCTGATCGATTGCTGCAAAATCGTCGCGGTAGGCCTGCGCCTGAGCGTCATTGTCGGGCTTGGCATCGTTCAGCCCGGCGAGATCGGCAACGATCAGCCGCGCCCCGCCTCCCAGCTTCACCCGATAAGGCTCGGTGCGGTTACCGACGAAATCACCCGCCGCCGCATTGCAATCGCGGCCCGCAAGCAGCGGATGTGGATCGAGCAGACGCCACCAGCCCTGCCCGGCACGCGCGCATTCCTCATGGTTGCCGCGCACCATGACCCACGGCGCCGCCGCCAGCAGGGGCGCGGCCGGATCGAGGAAATCGGCGCGCCACGCCGCCTCGCCATAGCCCCAGACTGCGGCGGCACAGTCTGGCTCGGCGGCGGTGTCACATGGGTTTTCGCGGTAATGATAATCGCCGACGTGCAGGACCAGATCAGGATGCTTCAAGGCTGCCTGCGCCGCAACTGCGGCAAAGGGCCACTTGGCGGCAATATTGCAGGCCTGATATTCGTGGTCGGCCGCTTTCATCCGGCACCCGGTATCGCCGATCACAACGATGCGATTGATGCGCCGCACGGGCAGCGGGAGCGCCCGCCCGGCAATCGTCGCGCGAAGGGCCGTGCGCGGCACTGCTGCCTCGCAGACCAAGCCGGGAAAGGCGATGGAGCCTTGTACAAGCGCCTTGTTGGTCCGTTCCGCCAAAGTGGCCGGTACTGCGCGAGTAGGCATAGCCGTATTCCGGCCATCCACGCTCAGCGACGGGCACTGCGCAGCCACGGTCAGGACCCGCACCACACTGCCCCCTCCCGGTGCCATTTCGACCCAGACATGATCGGCAGCTCGTGCGGCGCTCGCCGACAAGGCAAAGGCGAAAAGCACCGCGGCCAAGGTCCGCCACTTCATAAAATTCGGCATAACTGGCACCCGCGCTGATTCTCGTGGCGCAGCTATAGGGCGTTCGCTTGCCGAGTCAGACTCTCAATTGCGGAATTTCCGTTTGGTGCATCACCCCAAACGCGCGATGATCTGGGGCAGGTCCACCGTCGTCTTGATCCCCGGCGATGCCTCGCAGACATAGGGCACGGCATTGACCGGGCGGTTCGCGGTCAGCCCCGGGGTCATGTCGGCATAGTCCTCCAGTGCGACCGGGTAGCTTATCGAAAGATCCAGCGGGCAATCGCCCATCATCACCACGTGCCAGCCCGATGGCGAGCGGAATTCCCATTGCTGGCCGTCGCTGGTCTCGACATTTTCCGAGACGAACCAGGTGGTGCACATGGTCATCAGCGGCTTGTCCTTATGGAAGCCGGTCAGCGTCGAGCGCGTCGCTGCGACCGTGCCCTTGGGCACCACGCCTGCAGCAATATGCACGTCAGCCCGCGCGATGCCTTGCGCGCCGGTCACTTCGAAGCGCTCGAGCGGCATGCCGAGCGCGGTGGCGACCAGTTGCAGCGAGGGGCCGAAGCTCATTTCCTTATGGGCCAATTGCCCGGCGCTGGCCGCGCCCGGCTTGGCGCCGAAGCCCATCATCTCGAACAGCATCTCGGGTGAATTGCGCGAAGAGCAATCGGCGAATTCGTCGATCCGCAGGTGATCGAGCCGCCGCTGGATTGATGCCAGCACGATCGGCACCGCCTCGGTGATGAAGCCGGGGCTGGAGCCCGAAGCGTGGATCGACGTCCCGCCCTTCAGGCAGGCTGCCTCGACGCGGGCCGCCATGGCGGGATCGCGCGCCGCGATGTTCTGAAATTCCATGCGGGTGGAAACAACGTTTGCACCCGATTCAAGGATGCGGATGACTTCCTCGAAGTCGCAGACATGCGGCATGTAAAGCACGCAATCCGCGTTGAGCGCGAGCACGTCTTCAATGGAATTGGTGGCCTTGATGCCTGTCGTCGCCGTGCCCGCGAGTTGGCCCGCATCCACGCCGGCCTTGCTCGCGCTGTGCACCCAAACCCCGACAAGTTCGAGATCGGGGTGTTCGATAACATGGCGAAGTGCGCGGCTGCCGACGTTGCCTGTGGCCCACTGGACGACGCGGTATTTCCTGCGTGAGGTAGTCACTCTTATCTCTCCCTTTGAATTCTGTTGCATTACCAGCGCTGCAATGGCGTCCAGTTCTCATAGCCCTGCCAGCTAGGCTCGCCGGACACCGTGTCGAACACCGTGTTCTCCGGCTTGAACACCGCCCCATAGTCGCTCACCGTGCAGGGGATCATCACATTCATCGTGCGATCGATGAAGCGGTCTTCGTCCTGCTCGAAATAGTCCCGGTATTCCGGCGATTCCATGATCGCGAAGATCTGGTTCAAGTCCTCCTCGCTATCGACAATCCATTCGGAAATCAGGTCCCAATCCCACTCCATCGGACCATAGGAGTTGCCGGGTTTTCGCGAATCGTCGCCGCCAAAAACGGTGCCAACGTAGTTGCGGCGATATTCCCTGAACAGGTGGCCGCAGAACTTGAGCGCCATCGGGGCATGGCTGCGCTCGAAATGTTCGCGGAACTGCTCGTGGGTATAGTGCGGCTTGCGCTTGATCAGGTGGAAGACCTTGAGCATGGCCTAGTAGTCCTGCTCGTCGAGCGTGTTGAATTGCGGGTGGACTTGCTTCCAGGCATACATCCAGTCCATGCCTTCCTTGGCCCGGACCAGGTCGTGCTCGCTGGGGGCCAGCGCCTCGGTTGCGGCGCGGGCGACATCGTCGAGCACCGAAGTATCCCAGCCCTGTTCCTCGACATCCTTGGCCAGCGCATCGGCCCCGGCATTGCGCAGCAGAGTCGGCAGCCGGTCGTGCAGCGCATTGACTGCCCAGGGGATCATCGGCCCGTTGACCGAAGGATCATAGCCCCACAGCGTGTTGGCGTCGGCGTCATTGTGAATGTAGTGATAGTGAAGCACCGCGCCGAACACGTCGAAGCGGATATATTCCTCGGTTCGCGTCGCATTGCAGACATGGATCGAGGGGCCGCGCACGATCATCTTTTCGTCGCCCAGCGCGCGCGCTTCCACCCCGATCGAGATCGGCCCGGCATCGAACCAGCGGGTGTGGTGGTCCATGATCGGGATTAGCATGAAGGTGTGATACTGGCCCCGGATGGTCGGCACCTGTTGGTTGCTGCGCACCTCGCGCGGCGCCGGCACATGTTTGAACTGTGCAGTCATCGATACTCTCCCGATATGTTTGCACGCATTGCATGCCGGATCGGCGCGCGAGTCAATGGCCAAGGGCAGGCTTGCCCCGCGAACCGCTCCGTCCTAGCCTTGTGGCAACAGGAACCGGGAGCAGGCGATGAGCAAGGACAAGCACAAAGGTGGTCATAAGGACGAAGGCTATACTCCACCCAAGGTCTGGAAGTGGAAGAAGAACAAGTCCGATCCCTTCGGCGGCATGAACCGGCCCATCTCCGGCGCCACCCACGAGAGCAAGCTGCCGCGTGGCAAGCATCCCTTCCAGCTCTATTCGCTGGGATCGCCCAACGGGCAAAAAGTCACGATCATGTTCGAAGAACTGCTGGCGGCTGGCCACAAGGACGCGGAATACGACGCCTGGCTGATCAACATCATGAACCGCGACCAGTTTGGCTCGGGCTTCGTGGCGCTGAACCCCAATTCGAAGATCCCGGCACTGCTTGATCGCTCGGGCAAAAGGCCGGTGCGGGTGTTCGAATCAGCCGCCATCCTGCTGCACCTCGCCGAAAAGTTCGGCGCCTTCCTGCCAAAGGAAGGCCAGACGCGGGCGGAGTGTTTTTCGTGGCTGATGTGGCAGATGTCGACCGCGCCAGTGATCGGCGGCGGCTTCGGGCATTTCTATGGTTATGCGGGCACCAAGCTCAAGTATCCGATCAACCGCTATGCCATGGAAGTAAAGCGTATTCTCGATGTCGCCGACAAGCACCTGGCGAACAACCGCTATTTCTGCGGCAAGCATTTCACCATCGCCGATATCGCCAATTTCGGCTGGCTCAACTATCTGGTGCGCGGCGATGCTTATGGCGGATCGAAGTTCCTTGACACTGCGAGCTACGAACATGTCGCGCGCTGGGTCGATGATCTGCGCATGCGCGAAGGAGTGCGGCGCGGTCTGATCGTAAATCGCGGCGGCCAGATGGGCGGCATTGCCGAGCGCCACTGTGCGGCGGATATCGACGCGGCGCTGGCTCAGGCCAAGTCAGACTAGACTGCGCCGGAATCCGGCCAATCTTTGCACTGCCTCATCCAGCATCGCATCGGGTTTGGTAAAGCAGAACCGCACGATGTGCTGCGGCGCCTCGCCCTCGAACAGGGCGGAGACCGGGATTGAAGCAACGCCTGCCTCACGGATCGCCCGTTCGCTGAACGCCCGGTCGCCAAGGGCAATTCCCGAGGCGGCGAGGTCCACGCACAGGAACCACGTCGCCGCATTGGGCAGCACGACGAATCCCGCGCCCTCAAGCCCGCGCTTGAGCCTCTGCCTTGAAGCGGCCCAGCCAGCATCGCGCGCCGCAAACCAGGCATCGGGCAAGGCCAGCCCTTCCGCAACTGCCCATTGCAGCGCAGGCGGAGAGGTGAAGGTAATGAATTGATGCGCGCGGGCGAGGCCTTTGGCGAGTTCGGGCGCGGCAATCATCCAGCCACTCTTCCAGCCGGTAAGTCCGAAGATTTTGCCCGCCGAGCCGATCTTGACCGTCCGCTTCGCCATGCCGGGAAAGCTCATCAGAGAGCGGTGGCCCGCGCCGTCAAAGCGGACATCCTCCCACACCTCATCGCTGATCGCGATCAGGTCGTTCTCGACGCACAGCCCGGAAATCATGGCCAGCTCCGCTTCGCTGGCCGCTGTGCCCGCCGGGTTGAGCGGATCGTTCAGAATCAGCAGGCGGGTCCTGGACGTGATCGCCGCAGCAAGCTGCTTCGCCTCATAGCGCCACATCGGCGGCTGCAGAGCCACCGACACTGGCACCCCGCCTGCCCGCCGCACCATCGGCGCGTAGGCATCATAGGCCGGCTGAAACAGGATCACTTCGTCACCCGGCGAGACCAGCGCCAGCACCGCACCCGCAATCGCCTCAGTCGCGCCGGAGGTCACGATCACCTGCTCGCGGCTCAAAGCCATTCCCTGCCGCCGCTGGT
>Ga0114974_10001314_pt1 | contig 19677 bp, 18 predicted proteins | sample S_130206_EF_Meta_FD_87318 | JGI IMG/M metagenome (GOLD analysis project Ga0114974, IMG submission 87318) | Freshwater microbial communities from Lake Simoncouche, Canada to study carbon cycling - S_130206_EF_MetaG | ecosystem: Environmental > Aquatic > Freshwater > Lake | place: Lake... | reverse complement strand
GCAACTGGTGATCCTGGCGCAACTGGTGATCCTGGCGCAACTGGTGATCCTGGCGCAACTGGTTACACTGGCGCAACTGGTTACACTGGTTATACTGGCTACACAGGTGAGCAAGGTCCTACTGGTTATACTGGCTACACAGGTGAGCAAGGTCCTACAGGATACACGGGCTACACTGGCACCGTAGGAGCGACAGGCGCAACAGGTTACACAGGCTACACCGGACCAACAGGACCCGCCCCCACCGTCTCAGGTCCGACGGGCGCCATCCAATTCAGCAACGGTCAGGGGCAATTGACCTATGACAACTCGTTTAACTATCGGGTAGTGCCTTCCACCTTGGCAACTGGTTCGATCATAACCAATACAACGACAGACATTGTCACGGGCTCGGGCACCAAGTTCAAGTTAGAATTGAAAGGGGGACAACCCTTATATACTTCCTCAAACGTCTTGATTGGCACGATTAAAACGGTAACCAATGGCACCTTATTAACCTTAGATGCGAGTGCGAACATAACAGTTGATGCATCCTTTAATACATCAGCCTATAAGGCGCTGATTATTGAAGGCGATTTCCTGCCAACCCAAACCGATGTGTTCTCTTTGGGCAATGAAAACAATTATTGGAAAAATTTATTCATTGGTCCGGGCACTATTGAAATCTTGGGCACGAAAGGCACGTCCGTGGAGTTGGGCGTAGATGACGCAAACCTCGCCTTTTTCAATACGGGGTTAAGTGTGCCTTTTATTAATGTCGGACCATCTATTAATCCGATATACGGCACAGTAGGTGGCTGGAAAATTGATGTCTCGGGCAATCCCTTGATTGAAGGCAACTATGATTTGACGGCTCAACAAAATACTACAACGGCGCCCTATGGTCAAACCGGTCCCGTCTATTCGTTGCTGAAAGGCAGAACGGGTTACACGGGCTACACGGGTTATACGGGCTCCGTAGGTGCAATAGGTCATACAGGTTACACGGGTTATACGGGTTACACTGGACCCGTAGGCGCAACAGGTACTGTCGGAAGCACAGGTGCAACCGGTCCCTCCATTAGTTGGGTGGGCGGTGATACAGGCGCTTACAATGCAATTGCCAGCACGATTGGCACAAGTGCTACGCGAATGAACGAACATTCCTTTCAAGTGTCGGGTCCAAGCAATATATTCTTATTTCACTACAATATAGCATTAAGCTCGGGCGGAGACAATAAACAAGTGACCAGCACATTAGGAATATCCAGCACTTTCCAAGACACGTCAGCGAATAGCACGAACTTATATGACGGCTCACTTAATGTTGTACTTGATGGTCTTAACACAAATAGATATATCGCAGCTTCAAATGGAAATGTAAGTGCAAGTCATGCCACTAATATAAGCGGGCACGCAACGGTGACAAATTTAACCGCCGGTACATGGTATGCTACAGTCTGGGCTGGCGCTAGCGGGTTAACGACATTACAAAACCCAACGGTTAATTTGGTGGTGCTGCAGATTAAATAAAAGGGGCGGCTGCCCCTTCAACCCCGCTTAGTAATTGGGATCCTTTTTATACATTTGTCGGCGTATCAAGTAAAACTCCGATTGTATAAATAAAATAATATAAAGTGATTTTTTTATAATATAAAAATGAAGAAACAAATCGTATTGGGTAATAAAACATTTAAAACACAAATAGAATGTGAAAAATATACAAGGTCAATTCTAACGGAATTAGGTATAACCAATAGTGTAAAATTAAAAAATGAAGAGTATTTTAAATTTTTAATTTTATTATCTAAAAGACATCCAAATCATATTGATAAATTAAATAAATTTGTTGATTTTCAAATTTATCAAGACGTATTAAATAAACGAGGTTTAGCACTGAATATAGTAAATAATGATAATACATATACAGAAATTTCTTGGAGAATATGTGTAACAGGAACAAGTAAATCACCAAAAACATTATTTAACTCTGCTTTACGGCAATGTATATCATATCAAATTAAAGATTTTAGAGATGCGTCTGATTTATCTTATTGCAGGGAATGTAATTGTTCATTAAATGATAAAACTATACATATAGACCATCACAAAATACAATTTATAAAATTAGTTGAAGATTTTATGGAATTAAATAAAGAAACAATAATAATGCCAACTGAATATAATAAAAAAGATTTAACTTTTGAAACATTATTTAAAGATGAAGATGCTTGGGTAGGAAAGTTATTTGAACCATATCATTTACAATACGCATCGCTTAGGGTATTATGCGAAACGTGTAATCTTACTAGAAAAAAATATAAACAACAAACGGACTTGTAAATGTGAAAAGGTGTAAATCCAATAATATCTGGTTGTTCTATTTTAAATTCTTGATATAATAATAATTGGTTGTTTAATTTGTTAATTACAAGCAAATTTTGCCCTAATTCCTTAAACTTTTTATTTTTAATTTGTTTGGTTTTTTATTTTATATATTTTTCTCATTTTTGGGCAAAATTTGCTTGTAATTAACAATTTAATATATTTTAAATCCAATAATTGATGGTTGTGTTAATTGAATTTTATTAACCCAAGCATTTCTATCCTTGAAATTCCCCTTCATAAATAAGTTAGTTTTTATATTTTCAATAAAGCTTTTCTGGGTAAATTTCCTTTTATCAGCCTTACTAAGATTTTCAAAGTAGGAGCTGCCCTTAAACATCTCATACATTTCTTTCACATAGACAAAATCATCTACCTTATCTGTTTTCTCGTATTTCTCACAGACCCATTCGTAAATGTGATCACTTTGCGCCAATTTTATTTGTTTTATTTAACTCTGTAATATTAAGATAATTTAATACCTCTCCATACTTGATAAGGTTTTCCATTTATCTTCTTAAAAATGTTACTCACGTTATCTAATTTATGTTTTGTTAAATATAAAGGTTATGGGTTATAGGTTATAGATTGTGGTTTGACCTCTTCTACAAAAAACTTATAAATGGTTTAAAAAAAACATATAGTTTACTAATTTTTTTTTTCTAAGAAACAACCAAATTCAATGTATAACCTATAACCCATAACCTTTACTATTTATAAACAAAATTATATACATCTAATTCCACACCATACGTTATATGTTTTACCATTTATTTTTTTTACTATTGACTTTACCTTATCCAATTTATGTTTCAATATATATTGTTTCAGTTCCATTCCAAATTTCTTCATGGTAATACCATATTTTCCTAATTCTAACCATTCTTGTATTTCACTCGATCTAACAAAATCATTTTCATCATTTGTTACTTCGTATTCTTGTAGAAAGGCTGGCATACAACCTATATCTGTGCCAATCCATTCTTCTTTTGCTTCAGTAACTTCTGGCGGTTCTATTTTAAATTCACCTTGTTTGCCTTTATAATAATGCCGAATAAATATTTCGAGAAAACAGCGTTGAAAACGTAAAGTATTAAGTTCGAGATCAATATTTTCATCCATTTGTAATTCGTAATCACCAGATGGATCATTCACGTACGGTTTGGTATAGGAAACGACCCGTATACGATTATTAACCGCATCATCATATGGGGTTATTTTCGGCAAATCATTAGCAAAAACCACACACAGAAAGGAGAGATAGAATTCACATTCATTACCTGCATGTTGTCGCCCAACTACCGCATCTCCACCAGAACTTACCATTTTAATTAAATTGCCGTTAAGGGGAATCGTCGATTTAATTTCATTCGAAAAAATAATTCGTTTATGTTTTAAAAGCATTAACCAGCGGTTTTGCGACGCACTATCATTACTGGTATTTCTGTAAGCGAAATTATTTCCATCAAAAGTCCCAACATAATCACTACACGTCTTTAATAATGCTTTAGTAATCGTGGATTTGCCTGTATTAGATGCGCCCAATCCAAACATAATGCGTTTCATCATATCACCGGCTAACCCTCTGGACAAATTTAAAATAAAAAAATCACCGACGTCTTTCCCCAGCGGTGCATAAAATAAACGCATTTTGATGGATTCCATATATTGAATATCTTCCAGTGTAAATTCGGTGTTATACTCTTGATAAATTTTTCCAGAAAACACAATATCAGGATTAAAAGTATTATAAAAAATATTTGCCCGTAAATCAAAGTAACCGTTAGTAAATAATAGCTTGCCTAAGGAAGACGTGGCTGTCCGTTTTAACCAATTGTCGTCAATACATAATATTTTCATTTTTTCAAGCATCTGTATAAATAGAACGGTTGTATTGCCGTAGGATTTAACCGCTGAGGGCTCTAATATATCATTTTTTCCCTTAATTCCGATCCACAAATCTTCGGTAAATCGTGAAACAATGAGATTCTGTGTATTACGGTCATTTTTCCACATTCCAGTTTTATCATCAAAAACATATAATTCATTTTCGCTGTATTTCCAATGTGGATATAAAGCATATAATTTTTGTGCAGCTTCGAGGTCATTACACACAAATGTGCGTTTTTGTAAGGAAACTGTATCATCCATAACAAAATCGACTGGCATAACTAATGTTATATTATGTTCTTTATACGCCCATTTCATATGTAAATCAGGTAATTGTTTTTCCACATAATCACTAATCGTATCTAATAATCCTTTATCTTTATAATAGTCTCCATAAAGCATTAATCCATCAAACATAAGAATTCCAGTTTCAATACCTTTTCCATTTATAACGTGAATGACATGTTGTAATATAATATTCTCATAATAACATAGAATGCGATTAATTGCAGAGCCATTATAATTATACTCTTTGGTAGTGGGTATTGTATCAAACAATTCTTTATATTTTTCTAATTCAACTAATTTATTTTGTATTTGTTTCATTTCAATATCATATTTTTTAAATTCGATGGGTAACCCTTTTGTTCGGGTTTTTTTATCATTATTTGTGGCTTTTAAGTACGTATCTTTACCAACTTCTCTTGATTCAAATTTTGCAAGACATTCATCGCGATGTGTAATATAATATTCCAAATGTGGACATGCTAATGAATGTATTTTACATATATAACGCAATATAACTGGATGAGCATTACACATATCAATATCCGTTCCTACACCATCACGCATAAATAAGCCTCTAATTTTAGAAGGTAATCCTTGTAAGGAACCACCTGAAAATAAACGACCACCTAATCCTGCGGGCGTATTTAATGAATATGAATAAATCCGCTTGGTAATCCCTCCAGTTTTCAAATTAGTTTTACAAAATTGTTGTAAGATGGAATATTTAGTTTTACACTCTTCCTTTGTATGTTTTTTATCTTTGTTTAAACATCGCTCTACAAACTCCGAGTAAGACAACTGCGAAAGCCAATGAATTGGTTTAAGTGGTAAGCGTTCAATGAGTTCCATATTATAATATAGACAAATATTATAATTTGAATAATTTGACTAAATTATTTAATTATTCCTAAATATATGATATTTTTTTGTTGTTTTAGATTCTCCATTTTCTAATTTTATAACATTTGAAATACCATTGAATAAATAATTCTGTTGTCGTAAAATACTTTTAACAATATTTAGATAGGGTCTTTTACACTCAAAATTCGGTTTAAATGAAGATATGGTAGAACAAGCGAAACACTTTTGAATCTCCTCTTTCATATTCAATATGGCTGTTTGTTTTTCTATGTCAGCATCTAATTCACATAACAAAAAAGAATTATTTGTGTCCAAATTTAAAATAGTAATAAGCCTTTTACAAATGTCTTCCCGTTCTGCTTTATACTTTTCACAAAGTTTGACTCGCATATCTTATATAGAATGAGAGAAAAATCTTTAATTGTTTATAATGTTTATAATATAAAAAATATTGTTTATTTTTTACATAATATACCCCAAGGGGGGTGAGGGGGTGCTAACCCCCATATTTCTCCAGCAACACTTTCGGTATCAATTGATCCCGCATCACTTCTAATTTTTTATAGCATTTATTAATCGTGACTTCGCTGATTTCACTTACCGCATTCACATTGCGTTTACTGATATTCAAATTACACTGATTGGCTACGAAAAACACAATCCCAGCGGCAATTGAATGCGGTGTATTTTCCGGGATCAGGTTACTGCTTTGAATGCGGGTCGCAATAAATTTACACAATTTCGTCAATTCGGCATTAATATTCAATCGGCTGCAATAGCGCTCTATAAAAGTTAGCGGCGTCGTATTACACAACGACGTTTTATCATCATTATTCATTTCATGCTCAATTTCATTAATAATCGAACTGGCGTTTTTACATCCGCGCGTCGCACTCGTATTATCGAGATGAAAGATGGTCGCAATTTCCTTCGCCGTCCGGGGACAATTATTATTACGCGAGGCAATATAAATCGTCGCTGCAATAATACCGTCTCGATTATCACCGCGGAAAGTTTTCACGCCCGATATTTTCGTATGATAGCGCATAGCGTCGTCAATAATCATTTTTGAAATCCCGGCTTGGTTAGCCAAAACGGTAATGCGTTGGAATTCTTCATAGCGGGCTTTTTCCTCATACGGCATGCCTTGCCACTCGGTATAGCGGCGGATTTTGCGCATTTCATAACTTGACTTCGAGGGACAGACGACTTTACAACCGAAAGACGATTCTTTTAGCAGCGGATTAATAGGCATTCCGCATCGCGTTGGATCGCCGGACTGATTATCATCGGCACCGTAAAACCGCCATTCAGCACCTTGATCTAATGTGTCCGTATAAATAATTCCGCATTTGCTGTTGGTGCAACCCAAAAATCCTTCATCCGTCTGTGCTAAAGCTGATTGACAGCACTCGCATTTTTCTCGCTCGCCGCTATTGCGAAACACACACTCGATGATGGGTGCGGGTCCATTGTTATTGCTTTTGGTTTCTTCGTCGAAACTATCCCAGAGACTTTTTTTATCGATTTTCACATGTGGCTGCTTTATTTTTTTCGTTTTATTTAATACGAGTGGACTGGGACCAACGCAATCAACATTATTAGCATAAGCAGTAGCAGTAGCACTAGCACTAGCAGTACCAGAAGCACAAACATTATGTCCATTTTTTTCAGTAAGCGGATCGTTCATTATTAGTTGATTTTAACTAATATAAATAAATTCAAATCAATTTTATATTATAATTTATATATAATATAATGGGAAATACAACATCAGTTACGAATGAAACTAGTAATTCTGATTTAGTTACGGAAATAGATAAAATTGCTAGTAAATATATTTTATCACAAAATTTTGAAGATATGAATAAATTGTCGGACAAAAACAGTTGTGATAAATTAGTTATTTTAACGGCAAAAATAATAAATCAAAATTTAAATAATTCGCAGCAACAAGAATTATTAAATCGCATAAAACCGCCAAAGGCAGAGGGCGACGAACAAGATAAAGATAAGCAGGTGCAAGCGAAGCCGGTGCAAGCGCAGCAGGTGCAAGCGCAGCCGCTCGGAGAAAAGCCGGTACAAGCGCAGCCACTCGGAGAAAAGCTGTCAGAAGAAAAGCTGGCAGAAGAAAAGCCACTCGGAGAAAAGCCAGCACAAGCGCAGCCGGTAGCAGAAAAGCCACTACAAGCGCAGCCGGTAGCAGAAAAGCCTGAGCGGGAGGATGAACAAGCTGGTGGCAAAAAAACCTGCCAAGAAATTGCGGCATTTTATGTGAAAATTGCCCATTTATATGCTGCTATTATGAAAACAATTAACCCAATTATCGTAACGAAAAATAAAAAATATGATTTAATGAGTAAACAAAATATGCCAACCGGCGAAGAAATAAAATCTATTGAACATAATAATTTTTGCTCAACGCGGCTAAATATGTTATTAAAACAACAAAAAGATTTTATGCTCCAAGACCCGAATAATAAATTTTTTACAGTTGAGCCACGTTTTTGTAATGAAGAAAGTATTAAAAACGGACGTAAATTTTATAAAGGAACTAAACCCAAAACAACAGTTGGTGGAAAAACAGAAAATAAAAATAAAAAAGATGATGACGATGAGGACGATGACGAGGAAGATGAGAGAAAAAAAAGAGATAAAAATAAAAGGAATGGGGATAATGAGGACGACGATGATGAGGACAGGAATAGGGGCAGAGATAGAGGAGACAGAGATCGTGATAGAGATCGTGATAGAGATCGTGATAGAAGAGACAGGGATAGGGATCGTGGAGATCGTGATAGAGGAGACAGGGACAGGGACAGAGACAGGGATAGAGTAGACAAGGATAGAGTAGACAAGGATCGAGTAGACAAGGATCGAGTAGACAGTGTTCCAACGCCGGTTAAAGAAATACCTCTGGACGATGATAAATATGATGTTGGAATACCGGAATTGATTAAATTATATTATGATGTATATGACATTGAAACCGGCGAATATAACGAAATGTCGCCGGAAATGACCGAAATATATCAAAATGATTTAAATGAATTTTATAAAGTCTTTAATAATGATAAGGATATACCAACTGACCTAAATGGAAAAAAAAAGATATCGTCATTTGAGGAGATCAAATTAAAAGATATGGGTGATGAATGTAAAAAAGAGGGCAAATATACAAGAGCCTATGAAATTTCATCTCAACCCGAACTCGGTGAAGAAAATTTATTTGTAAAATATAAAAATCACACACAATTAATGAATGCTAGGATGAATGATAAACAAAATGATCTTTTGGGTATTTTGAAAAAATTGTTTAAATTTCAAGCTCCGGAGAAAAAAGAGGAAGAAGCGGAGAAGAAAGAAGTTGCAGATGCCTCCGCTGAAGTATTAGAAAAGGCAGAAAAAGAACAAGCGCCAGCAGCACCAGCACCAGCACCAGCACAAGCGCCAGCACAAGCGCCAGCAGTACCAGCACAAGCGCCAGCACCAGCACAAGAAGGAGCGCCAGTACCAGCAGTACCGGAAAAAGAAGAAGGAACTGAAAAAAAGGCACCAGCAGCACAAGCGCCAGCAGCACAAGCGCCAGCCTTAGAACAAGCGCCAGCAGCACAAGCGCCAGCCTTAGAACAAGCGCCAGCAGTACAAGCGCCAGCAGCTCCACAAGAAGTAACCGAGAATAAAGTCGGCGGCGGTGATACGAATGTTATAGAAGATGTCAAGGTCATCCTTGATCCGGAATTAGACGAAGACCTTTTAAAATCATACGTTAATTCAGCTAGACAAATTATAATGACTATGTATATTAATTGTGAAAAGGATTTTTTAGCCGGTATCGATATTTTTGAAAGTATAATTGCCAGCACATTAGGTCAAACGACTACTACCAAAATAAATAAACTTAATGAAAAAGTTTTAGAAATTTATGCTAATCGTGAGGAAAGTTAGACTACGACTTCGTCTTAAACTACGACCTTGTCTTATCCTCGATCTTCCGCAATAAATTTTCATTATAAATCAGACCCGACGGTTTATACGTATCAATTGGCGTATATTCTTTTCCCGGTTTCGCTTGTTCATTGCCATTGACACCAGTCTTCCGGTGAAACATCAATTCGTTCGGATCATCGTTGGCACTAGCTTGCACCGCTTCTTTATCCAGACGTTTACCATTGCCATCAATAACCACCCCCGTTTTCTTTTTAATTTCATTTCGTACATACGACGGACACCAGGTGTTCCACGATATAAGCAATAAATTTGGATGTGTATATTTCACCACTAGACCATTTTCCCGCAACTGATCAATGATATAAGCCGTGCAGGCGCCATAATCATATTTCGGTACGCCAATAATTGTTTCCGGCATGACATACCAACAAAATTGTTCCTTAGTTTGTTGGCGAGAGACTGTTTTAATGCGGTTATGAATTCGTCCTAAAATACGGTTGTATAAGCCCAATGTATTTAAATCCTGCTGTTGTTTTTTCTCATATAATTCGTCCAAATTCAATTTATGCGATTCATTTGTGGATTCACCTAATGTAAAAATAGTATCCATTATATCTATTAAATTTAAATAGGAAAAAATATATAAACATAAATCTCATTTATTTATTTAGAAATAAATGACGATAAAACATTTGGTGCTTAGTGGCGGCGGTCCAACCGGTCTTATAACTTACGGTGCGGTTTCGCACCTAGCGAAGAAAGACTTCTGGCACTTAAAAGACATTGAGAGCGTGTACGGTTGTTCGATCGGCGGCTATATGGGTGTTGTTTGCACCATGGGCTATAATTGGGAATGGCTCGACGATTATTTCATTAAACGACCGTGGGAAAAACTTGCCGCCAGCTCGGCTATCAGCTTAATGAATGTTTATGAAGAAAAAGGCTTAGTAAATGAACATTTTTTCACCGACGCCATTATTCCGCTGTTGCACGCAAAAGATTTGAGTGAACATATTACCCTCGCTGAATTCTATGCCTATAATAAAATCGATATTCATCTCTATGCCACCAATATCAATGCCGATATTTTGGAAAAGATAGATATTTCGCATAGCACCCACCCAAATTTAACGCTCATTAAAGCGCTCCGCATGACGATGGCGTTTCCCCTCATTTTTCAGCCGATTTATGAAGACGGCGGATGTTATATTGACGGCGGAATGCTAAATAACTTTCCTTTAAATGATTGCATAAATAGGAAAGATAGCGACCCAGAACACCGCAATGAAATCCTGGCTTTTAAAAATATATGGACCGCCAATAAACAACGTATAAGTGAAAAATCGTCAATACTCGACTTTTTGCTTATTATTATGAAAAAAATACAGGCGACCTTAGATGGCGAATTAAACCAGGAAGAAATTAAAAATACAGTACGCTGTACTATTGATGATCTAAATACGTTTGACAAATGGTTCAAAGCCTTATCAAATGAAGAAATGCGCCAGAAAATTGTGGAAAGCGGCTATAAACATGCTGATGTTTTTTTAATTTCTCTGCAGGATAAGGCTAAGGACAATGATGAAAATGCTTCTGCAAATGCTGCTGCAAGTGCCGCTGTAAATGTTGCTGCAAATGATATTACAGAGATTGATTAAGAAACTCAATTAACGTTTCTTTCTTGGGTTTGGCGTCGTATTCAATCATTTGGGTGCCTTTCATTAACTTGATAGTGGGGAACCCTTTGACGTTAAATTTATCAGCCGTCGCTTGATCTTTATCGCAATCTACTTTAAAGAAATTGACTTTTACACCATTGACAGTTTTGTCTTTCATTTCTTCGGAAAATGCATCCCATTCAGGTGACGCTGTTTTACAATGCGGGCACCAAGTCGTGTAGAAATAATAAATCTCGGCAGATTCAACAGTCTGCTTTTCCGCTTTAAATTCGTTATTTGCGTTTGTAAACCCTTCGGCAATATAGCGCCGATAAGTATATAAAGCTGCAATAAGAAAAAGAATTGAGACTAATACAAGGATTAGAATTTGCGGTTTACTCGCATATTTACCTAATTTCGACTTGATATCGCGCAGGTTCATTACGTTAAACTTCATTATATATATTTGAACCAGAGAATATTTCTATTGTATATAACGAATATGTATGATAATACATATAAATATAAATAAATATGTATAATAAAGATGCTGTTTAAAACAAGCGATGGAAAAAGCATAGAAATTTTAAGATCAAATTACAGTGATGATAAATCCTATTATATGGCTATTATGAAAATTAAAGGCTATTCGCTAAATCGGCATAGTTAACTGACGCATAATTGATGGACCGACGCATAATTAATGGACTGACGTATAAACAACATATAATAACAAGACGAGAATAAAGAGAGAAAGCACATAGCTCGCTAAAATATTCGTTTTCATCTCTCTTAAGGTATCCTTGTTATCTTTGTTGTCCTTATTCATTTGTTTGTGGTATTTCGAAAAATGCCGCGTTTCAATAAAGTTCTTGTATAAAATATAAGAGAGAAGACCAATAACGACTGGTTTGCTGATATAATTGAGCGCGGGTGGCGCAACAAAAGTAATAATAATACATAAAAGCGCAACACTTAAAAGCACGTGAATTTGATTGGTTTTATCAAAAAAATCTTGAAATTGTTTGTTCATTATAATTATATATGTATAAGCATATAATTATAAGCATATAATTATAAGCATATAATTATAAGCATAATTAAAATTATATGCTTAATATAAGGAGAGAATATGCATACACAAACGCGAAAAAATCGCACCCGCACCTTTAAAAAAAAAGATTATTATAACGGTGATGGTATGTTAACAACCGTGTGGGGACCGAGCATGTGGCATTATTTACACACCATGTCCTTTAATTATCCCGTGGCGCCAACCCCCGCCGATAAAAAACATTATCGGGATTTCATGCTGAATTTACAATATGTCTTGCCGTGTAAATATTGTCGGCAAAATCTCACGAATAACTATAAAGTTTTTCCTTTAAAAGCAAGCGATATGGCGAACCGCGACAGCTTTTCCCGGTATGTGTATAAATTACATGAAATGATAAATAAAATGCTGAAGAAAAAATCGGGTTTAACTTATTGTGATGTCCGTGAACGCTATGAACATTTTCGATCGCGGTGCGTTGAAGAAACACCGAAAATATTTGATATTAAGGCATATAAGAACAAAACATTGAAAAATGAAAAAAAAAGTAACAAGGAAAAAGGCTGCACGGAACCTTTATATGGCAAGAAATCTAAATGCATCATTAAAATTGTGCCGCAAGACGAGAAATGTAAAACTATGCAGATTGATAAACAGTGTATTAAAAAACGGTTTTAGTCAAAAGTATAACAACATTTATATCGTATATATAATATTTTTATACTATATAAATGAGTTCGGCTCTACCAGAAGATATATTCAATATAATTCAGAGTAATGGTGCTCCGGTAGCAGGATATAAGAACGTTACAAAATTACGTAAGGATCCTTTTAATCTTGATACATTGCAACAGGAAATAAACACAGAAAAAATCATATTTAAATATAGTTTAAAAACCTTTATCCGGACTGTAAAAGGTAATGTTAATATCAATGCCAAATTAATAGATCAACTCGCTATGCTTGTCTACAAAAGCAAACAAAAACTGTCCCAGTTAATCGTTATCCAAACAATATATAATTCGATGGGCGACGAAAAAGAAACTTTTGCAGGTGGTCGCAGAGGCAAAGGCAATAAGACGCGCAAAAGCGGTGGCGGCAAGAGTAAAAGAACCAAACGAAGTAATAGAGGTGTAATTACCAGGAAAAATAGCGCTCGTGCCTCTCATTCACATCCATTTTTTAGTGCGTTTAATATTAAATTATTATTATTTTTATTACTATGTTTTGTAGCGAATATTCCAGCGATGGTGTCCGGGGCAGAAGTACAACCAATCGTATACACCGAGCGCCACATACAATTAATGGTAGGCGATACAACAATGAAACGTTCACCCCCTATGCCGGCGATTGCATTTACAGAACCTTCAGCTCAACCAGCACAAGGACAAGCGCAGATAGAGCAATATCCCGGATGGGCTCCTCCTATGCGAACCATGGAAGGACAACAAGCAGTAGCCCTAACTGAAAATAAAGGTTTTACGAATACCGAAATCGTTTCCTTCGTTAAAGGTGTTATGAGTTGGTTCGAAGAACCGGAAATACCATTAAAGGATACATTAGAACCTATAATTTTTTCAATAAACAATTATAATCAAGATGCTTATATGGAAATTCGCACAATCATAGGTGAGGTTGTTAGTAATCTTGACACAAGCGGTATATTACCAAGAGCTACCTTTACAAATGCTACCTTAACTAAACGTTTGGGAAATTTAAATAAAGAACTAGCGGAGGAAACAGCAGCTTTGGCGGCTGAAGTTGCTAAGAACAAATTAAACGCACCCGCCGAGGAATCTATGTGGAGTTCTTTTAACCCTCTTGGTAAAACAGTAACTGCAAACGAATTAAAGTTGACTAAACAAGTTAGTGAGATGCGTACGGCGCTTGAAGCGGCTAAACCTCTGACTGCACCCATCAATACGCGCCGTAGTCTTGCCAGTATTTCTGCTGATATTGCCGAAATAAATACAGAGATTGCGCGCCCCCAATATAAAAAATTATTAGCAGACATTTTAAAACCAGATACATTTTTATTAAATTTTGATGGAAATTCGTTAGATTTAAGAACGACCTACACAGCAGATCAAACAAATATATACACAGTTATAACTACAATCAGAGAATTATTACTACGTGAAAAAGGAACACATGCACCCAAAACGATTGAAAGCAATAGTGTAGAGGTTTTAATGCATGATTTAGAAATCATCCAAAAATTAAAATTTCTTGAATATAGCCACACCGAATTTTTAATAGAGAAATTTGAGGGTATTCTGAGCAGAACTGCCAGTCAAGCTAAATATAATATGGCACCTGAAGGAATTACCGGTTTAATCAAGAACCTAGAAAAAGAGGAGAATAAATTTTTAAAGACGATAAGAGAGAAAATAAGTGGAATGGGTGCTAAAGGAATGTCACGAGATCGAGAAGACGCATTAAGTGTCCAAGCCAACGCTATTGCAGCCACTGAACAACAAATCGCCTTGAATGTAAAAGCGAGAACAGCTGAATGGTTAAGTAAAGAAGTTGCGACAAATGCCATGGCCAGTGTTGATATGGCTGGCATGTTAAAAGACGCGGTTGGACGTTCGGTAAAAAATATATTGCAAGATACGACTACCGCGGGTCTTAATATTGTTGATGAAGCGACTGGTCGCGCGGCAGATGTGCTGAGCAGGAGAATGGTTGATGCAGATCGGTTGGCAAACCAAACTATAAATGTGGCGCAAACTGTATCTCGAGGAACGGGTGAACTGGTGCCGGAATTTATTAATGGGGTCGTAGATAATCTTAGCTGGAAAGCTTGGGCGGTTCTCTCCGTTGCCTTTTTAATAACTATGCAAACCATTGGATTTGGTTTCCTAGTTCGCAAGGCAGGAACTGCAATCGTAGGATCGGTTAAATTTGTTTGGGCAATTGGTTATAATGGAACGGTTTGGATATGGCAAAAGGTCCGCGGTGGTAATATGGTGTTACATAGTATTCATGATGAGGTGCCGCCGCCGATCCCGTCTAGAGTTGGCAGACAGACATTATTCTCGGCGCCGCCGCCGCTTACGCAGATGGGTGGTCCGCCGGCGCTTACGCAGATGGGTACACAAATGGGTGGTCCGCCGCCGCTTACACAGTTTGGTACACAAATGAGAAGTCGGCGAACAATAGAAGAAGAGGTACCGGAACTTCTTGGTCCTTATCCAGATCTTATTAATGTTACTCCAGGCGTTTGTATACCAGTACCTGGAAACAATTATTGCGCGAATTCATCATATGGCGGCGGACGAAAAAAGAGAACTTCGCGCAAACGAGCAAATAAACGAAAACATCACCGCCCGACTAAGAAACGTCACGTTCACCGAAAACGCAAGTATTAAAAATTAAAAAGCTAAAGCACAATAAAAAACAAAATATATTTTAAATATTAAAATATAATTTCTATGCTCTACAAAAAAGACAATGAACAGTTATTTCTTCATGGTTTGAATATTTATTAATTTCTTCTATCATTTTAGATAATGTCTCCTGCAATGGAATTTCAATTTTTTTTGCTTTACGCATGTTTATTATATATATAAATAAATAATAAATGATATGTTAATAAAGGTCTAAACATTTGTTACACCTTTTCCAAAGGTGTGGTGTGAGTTTGGTTATACCTTTCTTAAAGGTATTTTACATCCCAAATTGACTAAAATCGGCTAATACCGGGCGCGGTAAATATTGGCTAACGGCTGCACTATTATAATTCGGGACACGTTTACAATCAAACGAGGGTTCAGGACAGCGCTCGCAGGGCGGGCAAGGTGGTATCGGTGTTTGTCTATTACAATTGCTACTCTCTGACACTACGGCTGGGCTCATATTGCTAGAGCTAGACATTGCAGTGCCACAGCCGCCAACCGGACAGCCTGGTGGAATAACTTGCGTTTTCAGCATATATAAATCTTCTGATCCGGCTGGAACATTGTTGACGCCTTGTGCTCCCGTGCCCGTGCCTTGTGCACCCATGCCAGTGCCTGTGCCTGCGCCCGTGCCTGTGAGTGATCCAATGCCTGTGAGTAAGCCAAATCCTTGTGCTGCTGCGCCTGTACCTCCTGCTCTTTGTACTGCTGCGATTGCTGCTGCGCCTGCATCTCTTGCTTTTTGTACTTCTGCTGCGATTGATGCTGCGGCTACTGTATCTCCTGCTCTTTGCGCTGCTGCGACTGCTGCTGCGCCTGTTTCTCTTGCTCTTTGTACTGCTGCTGCGATTTCTGCTGAAGTACCTGTATCTCTTGCTCTTTGTACTGCTGCGAGTGCTTCTGCTACTGCGGCTGATATGGCTGACGGAGAACCAAAACCGTCATATCTGTCATATCTACTTCTGCTACCACTGCTACTGCTGCCAGCAAGCGGATCAGCATCGAGGAGATCAAATGTACTTACATCATTTGGATCATATGAAGTGAGTTTCTTATAAGTTACACTATCGTTTTCGAGATTAATAATCTTGTTGGTCATATCTATATAAATTGTAATTAAATCGTTTATCGTTTTTTTATCATCCGCACTCGTTAATTTATTTATTTGGGTGGTGACAGGTAATAAGGCATCATTGACCATTGCTTGTGTTTTCAATTCAGGCGAGGAAGGAAGCACCTGTAAAATATATGGACTGCTACTAGGAAATACTTCTGCTCCGGAATTGTCGCGATAAAAATTACCCCTATCGGTATCACGAAATGCCACGATTTTCCCGTCATTATTTATGTCCTGCGTTTTCACGTCAATATAATATTGCTTTTCGCCTGTACTAACAGTTGTACCGGAATTATCTCTTATATATTTATTACTATTATCAACTACAACAAGTCCATCAGCATTTACATCTTTTGATTTTAAATAATTTTGGACATTAAAACCAGAATAAGCCCTAAAATATGTATCAACATTATCAAAAAAATTATTAGAACTATCCCAAGTTGGTTGTGAGATCTTCATCCTATCAACAAATTTTATAATATCATTTCTCGCACCAGTACGTTTTGCAGTATGCTCTACCATTTGGGTTCGCGCACTGGAGGTCATTCCTTCTTTTAGTGTCCCTAAACCCAAACCCAATAATATAACCGCTAATAAGCCTAAAATAATATGCAAGATTTTCGGCTGGATTTTTAACACTTTGGCTAACTTCAATAAGCTATTATTAACCATTTTAACAATTTTCATTGATTTAAATGTTTTCATCAATGAATTCATATTAATTTTTTTCATTATATAGATTATCACGAGGAAAAAATTAATAATATATACATTTATTTGCGTATAGTGCCTTTTTACATATTCATATGCTTGCGCTTATGTTTCTTGGTTCGCCGGGCGCCACCATACTGAGTACGTTTCTTTTGCGCAGCTTCTTTTTTTGCTCGAGCTTCAACCATTTCCTTCGCCCACATTTCTTTTCGTTCTGCGATTTTTTTTAAATTTTCAGCCGAACAATTTTTGATGTCACCAAATAATAAATCCCAGCGCTTATGAGCAAGTCCACCGATAGTTCCTTTTGTTTCAATGCAGCTGGTATCTTTATTTGATTTGGATCCGCTGCGCTTGGACCCACTACGTTTTGACCCACTACGTTTGGACCCACTACGTTTGGACCCACTGCGTTTGGACCCGCTATGCATGGACCCACTGCGTTTTAAACCAGATATGACTGCTTTATCCGTCCGGTTAAATAACTTCTTTAAAGTAAATCGTAATCCGGTTTTTTTCGGCGCAGTAGCCATATTATAATATATAAAAATATAAAATTGATTTGAATTGTATTAGAAGCATATTAAATATATAAATTTAACTAGTATAAATGACATCTACGAAGAAGTGCCTGAAAACCGCATATTGTCTAGACGACGATATATTTGAAGTGGGCGTAGATGAAGCTGGACGCGGACCAATGCTCGGTCGGGTTTATGCTGGTGCAGTTATTCTACCTAAAGATATGGAGAGATTTAATCATGCGCTAATGAAAGATAGTAAAAAATTTACTTCTGAAAAGAAAATTAAAGAAGTGGCGGCGTATATTAAAGCGAATGCGATTTCTTGGGGCGTTGGTTACGCAGATGAATTAACTATTGACAAAATTAATATTCGAAATGCGACGCACAGGGCAATGCATGATGCCATAAACAAAGGGCTCTGTCCTTTAAAACCCGTCCTCGATACACATACCACCTCGTCGTTGGGTGGCGAAACCCCTTTGTCGTTGGGGCTTACAACCCTCTCGTCGTGGGGGGGCGAAACCCCCTTGTTGTTAGTTGATGGGAATGATTTCACGCCGTTTCATTTGAATGAAGGTGGAGACGCCATACCACATGTGTGTATTGAAGGCGGTGATAATACCTTTTCGGCAATTGCAGCGGCATCTATTTTGGCAAAAGTCTCGCGCGATGAATATATTGCGGAATTATGCGCAACACATCCATTTTTAGATGAGCGTTATGGTCTTTTGAAAAATAAAGGATACGGTACAAAAAAACATATGGATGGCATAAAAGCGCATGGAATCTCAGAATTTCATCGAAAAAGTTTCGGAATTTGTCGTGAGTATGTTTGATACTCTTATGCTTGATGCTCTTATGCTTGATGCTCTTATGATTGATACTCTTATACTTAATTACGGCGACTTCGCCTGGTGTGTTTCTTATGTTTTATGTGAATTTTCGGTTTAACTTCAGATTCTTCATCCTCGCTGTCGCTTGAACTGCTGTCGCTTGAACTGCTGTCACTTGAACCGCTTGAACTTTCATCAATCACATTTTTATCTCCGACATTTATGTTAATATTAATACGTTGTGGTTTTTTTCGTGTATGGCGTTTTTGTTTCGGTTTAATAGTGCCGCCTCCTTCTTGAACAATGGCTGTTGTTTCTACTGCTCCTCCGGCGGGTTCTACTACTGGCGCTTGTTCTACTTCTGACGCTTGTTCTACTACTGACGCTGGTTCTACTGCTCCTCCGGCGGGTTCTACTGCTGGCGCTGGTTCTACTGGCGCTTGTTCTACTGCTCCTCCAGCGGGTTCTACTTCTGACGCTTGTTCTAGTGATCCTCCGTCTTTTTTGGCTGGTGGAGTGTCTGCCCCTTCGGCTGCTGGCGGAGCGCCTGCTTTGTCTTTTTCTGCCCCTTCGGCTTTATTTTTGTCTGCCCCTTCGGCTTTTTCTGCCCCTTCGGCTGACGGCGGTGCGGCGGATTTAACCCCTGCCGCGCCGGTTGTATCTGGTTCCTTTTCATAAGTATTAATTGCCTCCAATAATATAGGAATAAGGGTTTTTATTCCTGCCGATTTTTTATCTACGTTAACACCTACTTTACTTTTAGAATATATTGAAAGCATAAGGTCTTGATTTGTATCTATAAATTTTATACGTTTAAAAGTATCATTTAAAAAATCCGTTTTCTTTTCATCAAAATTGCCTCGTTCTTCTTTTTTAAATTTTTTGTATTCTTTTTCTTCCGCGGTTTTAAATACTCCACCACCTTCTTCTCCACCGTCTTCTTCTCCGCCGCTGTTCACATTACTATTTATGCTACTATTACTTATGCTATAATCATCACCGCCGCTCATGCTACTATTACT
>Ga0114974_10001313_pt1 | contig 19695 bp, 11 predicted proteins | sample S_130206_EF_Meta_FD_87318 | JGI IMG/M metagenome (GOLD analysis project Ga0114974, IMG submission 87318) | Freshwater microbial communities from Lake Simoncouche, Canada to study carbon cycling - S_130206_EF_MetaG | ecosystem: Environmental > Aquatic > Freshwater > Lake | place: Lake... | reverse complement strand
TCCGCCACGCGGTCATGAATCGTGACCCACACCGCCGCGTTCTCCCGATTGGCCGGGTCATAGGCCAGCGAGGTGAGGTCGAGCGAGCCCTTCTTCGTCTCCGCGTCGTGGCAGTCGTAGCAGTGGGTTTCGAGGAAGGTGCGCGTCGGCGCGGCGAGGTCGGCGGCGGGTGCAGCCGAGACAAGGAGACAATGGGACAATGAGATGGGGAGAAGCACACGACAAAGCCATGTGCTCGCTCTGAGAGTCTGATTGTCTACCCATCTCATTGTCTCATGGTCTCCCGTCTTCACGCTCGCACCTCCAGTCCGCGCAGCGTCCCCTTCGAAGAGGCAAACCGATCCGATTCAACGCCCATGAGCTGCTGGATCGAGACATAGAGGTTCGGCAGCCGCTCGTTGTTCACCGGGTCGAAGGCGAGGTGCTGGCCGTGCTTGAAGCCGCCTCCGCAGAGCAGGATCGGCAGGTTCTTGACGTCATGGCTGTTGGCATTGCCGAGATTGCTCCCGAGCAGGACCACGGTCCGGTCAAGAAGGGTGCCATCACCCTCGGGAATGGCTTTCAGCCGACGCACGAAGCCGGCCCACGCGTCGATCAACTCCTTTTCCACGAGTTCGAGTTGCGCGATCTTGTTCGGGTTTTGACCGTGATGACTGAGCGGATGGTGGCCCTCTTCCACGCCGCGAATCGGCGGCTTGGAGTTCTGGCCGCTCATGAGCAGCGTCTGAACGCGGACGCTGTCGGCCTGCAGAGCGAGCGCCATCACATCGAGCATGAGGCGCGTCCTGGCCGAGATATCAGCGGAATTGGTGACATCCTTCGGTGCCTTGGCATCCGGATGAGGCTTGGGAATTTTCACCCAGTCCTGCCGCATTGCCAGCCGCTGCTCCACGTCGCGAATCGTGGTAAAATAGTCGTCGAGCTTTTCACGATCGCCCGCGCCGAGTTCGCGCCCGAGACGCTTCGCATCATCGCGGACGAGGTCCATGATGCTGCGGCCCTGCTGGAGGTGACGCGTCATTTGTGCCTGCTCCTCGGGCGAGGAGTCGGTGAAAAGCATACCGAAGAGCCTTGAGGGCGACTTCTCCGCCGGAATCATCGCACCGCTCGGCGTGAAAGAGATGCCGTTGCTCGCGGTGGTCATCGCCAGGGACGAATAGCGGGTATCGCCGCCAAGTTTTTCAGCAAGAACCTGGTCGAGCGAGATGCTGTTCCGGTAGGAGGCTTTGCCGGCGTGTGGTGCCGCCGTCAGGAAGCTCGACTCGGAGGCATGACCGGAGCCCACATCCGGATGCGAGGTGCCGGAGATGATGGTGAGATCGCTGCGCAGATCCTTGCAGCCCTGCAGATACAGCGGAGTCTTGTAGTCGCGCCCGGCCTCGGTGGGGATGATGGCGGACGAGTAAAACCCGAGGCTGTGACACATGCCAACGAACCGTCGCGGACTGGCCTTCGTCTTACCGAAAGCCGGCGTCATCGCGTCCAAAAACGGCAGCGCCATCGCGACGCCGACGCCTTTCAAAAACGCACGCCGCTCGATGGGTCGGCGCAGTTGGATCGAGGGAAAACCGGATGGTTGGGGCGATGGTTTCATAGAGGTATGATGGTCTGATTGTCGCTTCTTCAACGAACTCACGGTTTCATCTTCGCCTTCCGCTCCGCCCACGTGGGGTCGGGCTCCGCTTTCCAGACGCGGACGTTGTCGAGATACGCGGCGGGGTCGCTCACGATGAAGCGCGGGCCTTCCTTGGTATGCTGGGCGGGGTCAACGCCGATGCCATGCAGCAGAAACTTGCCGTCGAGGCTGACGAGCATCTCCGCGTCATAAATCTCGATGGTCGCCGTGTGCCAGCGTCCGTCGTCCAGTTTGACCGGCTTCAAATCCAGTTCCTGGCTCTTCGTCGTCTTGCCCATGCCGGATGACCGTTTGAGCTTCGCCTCGCTCGGCGAAAAACTCACCGAGGCGACGTGCTCGCGGTAGCCGGTTTCGTGGTTCAGCACCACGCCGATGGACTTTGCGCCGTCGAGCTTGAAGTCGAACTGAATGACCGCACGGTCCACCGGAAAGTCCTTCTTGGGAGCCAGCGTGGAGTGATGTTTGCCGACTTCCGTCTCGCCCTTCATCATCCCATCGACGAGCGTCCAAGTCTTGATGAACTCCTTCCACTTTTCCTTGTAGGTGGGGCCGGAAAAGTCGTCCTCGGTCACCAGCGCGCCGCGTTTCACCATGAAGAGCGGACTCTCAGCCTTCGCGGACGGCGCCGTCTGGTTCTGCGGTTCTGCGGCCGAGACAATCAGACAATGAGACAGGGAGACAATGAGACCGAGATATCCCGCGCGTGTAGCGATGTTTGGTCGTCTCCCCATCTCATTGTCTCCCCATCTGATTGTCTCATGGTCTGAATTTCTCATGGTCTGATTTTCTGGTGCGGTTGTTCGCATCGGTTCGTCATTGAGCCGTGATTCGCATCGAGGGAGGCGCATGATCATTTGGGAACGACGTTTCCTTTCTCCTTCTCCCAGTTCGGGCTCAAACTGGCGTCCCAGATCTCAAGGTCATCAAACCAGGCGTAGGGAGAAATATTGGCGGTCAGCGCCACATGCGTGTCCACATTCAGCCCGTCCGCCTCCAGATACACGGCGGGAAAACCTTCCACGCGCAGGAGCATTTCATTCCCGCATTTCTCAAGAATGGCGACATACCATCGCGCTGGGTCGAGGGTCACTTCTTGCGAAGAGGTCTTCACCCGTCTCGTTGGTTTGGGCGCTTTGCTGCCACCCATGCCCTCCATTTTGGATACGGACAGGCTGCCCTTCCCATCTTTGCCTTCTCTCACAATGCCGATCGAGGCTCTGTGCTCACCTTCGGTAAAGGACAGGCCAAGGCTCTTGCCTTCCAATCGAAAGCGAAAACGAATGACCATGTCGCGCACCAGTTCCTCATCCTTCCAACGGTTCTGTGGCGGGTGCTGCCCTTCCTTGCCGGATACCCGGAGCTGGTCGGCCACGATCTCCCAAATCCCAGCGGTGCCACCACCGGTGGAAAAATGTTTGGCAAAGCTCCCGGGCGTGAAACGTTCCTCCAGACGTTTTTTGCCAAGGACCGTCAGCAGCGTCTTGGGGGGCGCTGAATCCGCCGTGCGGACTGGCGGCTGAAGCAGCGGTGGTTTCATCCAGGCGTTCAGCCGCTGGTGGGCGATGTTGAGCGCGTCGCTTAGGTCGTCGTATTTCGTCTGATCGAATGCCTTCCGCAGCGCGTCACGGCGGTCCTTATACGCGTCAGAGAAAGCGCGGTTCTCCGAGCGGATGCCGGGTTCAGTCACCTCGCCGATCAAACGGTCGTAGCGCGCGAGTGCGGCGTTGAGCGCTTCGATCATCGCCTTTTGCTCGGCGGTGAGCGCGGCTGGCGCGGATGTGGCGGTCGTTTCGACGCGCGGTGTCTGGACCGATGCGACGAGCGCTGCGCAGGCGAGCGCAAAGGCGAGGGTCATGGCCTGAAAGCGAAAGCAAGCAGTGCTGGACATGGAGGTATTCAAGGGGGAGTGGCGCATGGTGGGTTAGGTCAGTTCCAGGCCGCGCATGGAGCCGGTGGATGAGGCGAACTTGTCGGTCGGAAGGCCCATCCGCTGCATCATCGAGACGTAGAGATTCGGCAGAGGATAATTCTTGGTGGTGTCAAAGCCCAGGTGCTGGCCGTGACGGAATCCACCGCCCGCGAGCAGGGTCGGGAGATTGTTCGTGCTGTGGGAATTGGCGTCACCGAGGTTGGATCCGTAGAGCACCATGGTGCGGTCGAGAAGCGTCTCGCCGTCCTCCTTAACGGACTTGAGGTCCGCGATGAGCGCGGCGATCAGCCTCATGTGCCAGCGGTCGATCGCTTCGAGCTGCTTCAATTTCTCGCCCGATTTTCCGTGGTGCGAGAGGTTGTGGTAACCCTCGGTGATCTTGGTGTCGCCCAGGTTCACCACCGGCGTGCTCGCGCTGTCGAGCGCCAGGGTGATGGTTCGGGTGGAGTCGGTCTCGAATGCCAGCCGGGCGAGATCATACATCACCTTCACCTTGGCCATGTATTCGGCCGGGCTGGCCGGATCGATGGGCACGGGAGCGGTGACCACGGGTTTCGGCTTCTCCTCCCAACTGCGGGCCGCGTGCAGGCGGCTCTCGAGGTCGCGCACGCTCGTGAAATACTGATCCAGGCGCTCGCGGTCGCGGTCGCCGACCTGACGCTGGAGGCGTTTCGCCTGCTCCGAGACGCCGTCGAGCACGCTGCGGCCGGTGTCGAGCCGGCGAACCTGCACCGCGACCTCGTCGGGCGTGCCCTGCAGGAAAAGCTGTTTGAAGACGTCGGACGCCTTCTCCTCGCAGGGGATGGCCACACCGGAGCCGGTCCACGAAAGCCCGCGCCCGCTGGTGTTCACACCGAGCGTGATCGACGGGAAACGCGTGAACATGCCGATCTGCTCGGCGATGACCTGGTCGAGCGAGATGGTGTTTCGAAACGAGCTGGAAAGCGGATGCGGTGCGGCGGTGAGGAAACACGCCTCCGCCGCGTGACTGCCATCGACATCGGGATGCGAAAGGCCGCTGAAGACGCTGAAGTCCTTGCGATGATCCTTCAGCATTTCGAGATAGGCTGACGGCTTGTAATCGCGGCCCGTGCCGGTGGGAAAAAAGAACTGCGGCAGCAAGCCGAGGTTGTTGCAGATGGCGAACATCCGCCGCGGTTTTCCGCCGGGCGCGAGGGGCGACGATAATGCCGCGGCCCGGGCGAAGGCGGGCAGCATCGCATCAAGGAACGGCAGTGAGAGAGCAATGCCTGCGCCTCGGAGAAAATCCCGGCGGGAGAGTGCCCGGCGGGTGGAAACAAAGGGTCCGGATGACAGGTTGGGGCGGGCACGTTGTGTCATGATCGAAAGGGTTTACTTGCTAAGAAACAGTTCACTCTGGACGAGTTCGTAGACGAGTTGGCGGACGCCGTAGTTGTCGGCGTGGGCCTGTTGCAGGATGCGGTCGATCGCGGCGCGGTCGCTGAAATACAGCGGGGCGCCCGTGGCATAGGTGGCGAGCTGTTGCACGAGATTGCGCGCGATCTGCGTCTCGTCGGCGAGCAGCAGGCGCTTGAACTCGCGGATGTCGCGGAAGGGCCGCCCGTCCGGGGTCTGGCCGGTCGCGTCCACAGGCCGGCCGAGGTGAAACGCGAAGGCCACGCCGTTGCGCCCAAAACCAAATTCCGGAATGCCCTCGTAGGACGTGGCGCGGTAGCGTTCGCGCCAGCCGCCGAACACGTCGAAGCTCTCCAGCGCGAAACCGGGCGGATCGATCTTGCTGTGACACGAGGCGCAGCTCGGGTCGGCGCGGTGTTTGTCGAGCTGCTCGCGAATCGTGACCGCGCCGCGGATGTCAGGCTCGACCGCAGCGACCGGCGGAGGCGGCGGGATATGCCGGCCGAGGATGCGCTCGAGGATCCATTTGCCGCGGAGAACAGGTGAGGTCGTGGTGCCGTTGGCGGTGACTTTCAACACGCTCGCCTGCGTCAGGAGTCCACCGCGCACGCTGTCGGGCGGAAGCTTGACGCGACGCAGCGCGACGCCGCTCACGCCGGGAATGCCATAATGCAGCGCGAGCCGCTCGTTGAGAAAGGTGGCGTCGGAATCGACGACGGTGCGGGCCGGCCGATCGTGGCGCAGCATGTCGGCGAAATAGAGCTGCGTCTCGCCGAGCGCGGATTCGTTCAGCAGATCGTCGGCTTCGTAATCGGGGTAGAGCGTGAGCGACGGCGAGTTGAGATCGAGCTTCCGGAGATCGAGCCAGTAGTCGAGGAAGGCTTCGACGAAACGTTCCGACCGCGGGTCGTTCAGGAGTCGTTCGGTCTCCGCGCGCAGCACCTCTGGCCGGCTGAGTTCGCCGCGCTCGGCGCGGACGCGGAGGGCCGCATCGGGCTCGGAGTTCCAGAGGAAAAACGAAAGCCGCGAAGCCACGGCGTAATCGTCGAGTCGCCCCGGTTGCTCTTCGAGAAACACGAAGCCCGGCGAGGAGAGCACCGCCGTGTAACCGGCAATCATCGCGTCGGCAAAACCCAGCTTCGAGTCCATGGCACGTCGGATCACGCCGAGGAAGGTTTGCACATCTTCCTCGACCACGGGCCGGCGATAGGCGCGGCGCATGAACGTGCGGAGCAGGCGCTCGGCATCGGCCTGCGGAGCGGAGGAGATGACCGCGACTTTCACGCGCTTCATTGGCGTTGGGCGGCGACTGTTGCCTCCGCTGTTGTCGGCGGGCTCGTTTGAAACGACTTCAATCGTGGTGCCCGTCGGGCTGTTGTCATCGACGCGCTCGAGCGGAAGCTCGCCGAAGAGCAGCCGGTATCCCGCGACCGACGATTCGTCGTGGAGCGGACCCTCGACCTCCATCCATTTGTGCGCGAGCCCGGGATGGCCGTCGCGTTGTCCGAAAGGATTGGTGCGGATGTGTGCGGAAGCCTTTGCGCGCAACAGCCGGGCCGCGTCCGGGATGAGCTGCTCGCCGGGGAGGAGCCAGAGATCGAGTTCGTGGACGCTGGGCTCGGTGGTGAACTCGAACGAGCCAAGACGACGCTTCAGTCCCGGCGTCTCGCCGTAAACGGTGATCGGTTCGTCGCGACGCCCCGCCGAGACATCGTCGGGATTCGGCCGCCACCAGTCGGGCGGTTTTGGAGTGCCGACTTTGTCCGCTTCGCCGGCGAAGCTGCGCGCGTAGCCATACGGACCGACCCACAGCGTGTAGCCGCTGAAGCGCACCCGGTAGCGTCCCCCGACGGGCGTGCGGAAATTATCGTAACGGTAGAAGAAGCCATCCCCGGCGCTGGAGACGAGCCCGCTCGCCTCCTGCTCGCGCGTGAAGGAATCGGCCGCGCCGACGGTCGCTGGTTCGCGCAGGGCGCGGACTTCCGGCTGCGGGGTCGTGCCGAGAATCGGGAAAGTCCGCCAATAAGTATTCGGGATGAAGACGCTTTGGGCAAAGCGGGTTAGGCTTGGCTGCTCGCGCGCGTAATAGCGCCGGGTGCTGGTGGCAGGCTGTTCGAGTTGCGCGAGCCGCGCGCTGAGGATTTCCCGGATCGCGTAATCGGCGCTGCTCATGAACCGCGCCATCTGCACGTGGGAGACATCGAGAGCCTCGCCGCTTTTGTTGAAGCGATGCGCCTCGCCGTCCTCCGGCAGCCGCGACCGGACCTGCAGCCACGGTGCTTGGAGAAGATCACGAAGCACGTTTTCGAACTCATGGCGATTGAGCCGGCGCTCGACCGCGCGCCCCTGCCGCGTGATTACGGCCTGCTCCGCGGCGGTGAGGCTGGCGGCAATTTCCTGCGTGAAGGCGGACACTTCCGCCGCCTCGGGCCGGCGTTTCTTCTTCGGCGGCGGCATCTCGCCCGCCTGCACCCGATCGTGGATCAAGATCCACTTCGCCAAGCTCGCCGCATCCTTTGGATCAAATCGAAGCGCCGTGAGATCCAGCCCGCCTTTCTTCGTCTCCGCGTCGTGGCAGTCGTAGCAGTGCTTTTCGAGGAAAGGAGTGGGGATGGCGGCGGTGGCAGCGGAGACAATCAGACAAGGAGACAACGAGATGGGGAGAAGCGCGCGGCGAAGCCACGTGCTCGTTCCGATGGTCTCATGGTCGCTTCGGCTCATGGTCTGATTGTCTTCCCTCTCACGCCTTCTCAAAGCCCTTCACTCCCGCGCTGTTGCTGGTGCCGAAGGCGTCCGTCTCGACGCCCATGTGCTGGGCGAGGCTTACGAAGAGGTTGCCAAGGTGAACGTTGTTCTTCGGGTCAAAGGCGAGGTGCTTGCCGTGTTTGAATCCACCGCCGGCGACGAGCAGGGGCAGGTTCACGTAGTCGTGGAAATTGGCGTTGCCGAGATTGGACCCGATGAAGACGGCGGTCTGGTCGAGCAGCGTGTGGTTGTCCTCGCGGGTCGTTTTGAGCCGGAGGAGGAAGTCCTTGAAGGTCTGCAGCTCCGCCTTCTCCACGAGCTGGAGCTGCGAGAGATTTTCCTCCTGCTTGCCATGATGACTGAGGCCGTGCAGCGCCCGGTTCACGCCCTCGACGACGGGCACGTTGACGCAGCCGAGGTTGTAGGTCGCGATGCGGGTGGAGTCGGTCTGGATGGCGAGCAGCATGAGTTCGTTCATCAGCCGCGTGCGTCCGATGAGGTCGTCGAGGTCGTCGATGTCTTTGAAGGGTTTCGCTGCCACCTTCGGCTTCGGAATGCGCGACCATTCCACCGATTGCTGCATGCTTCTCTCCAGCGACCGCACCGAGGTAAAGTATTCGTCGAGCTTCTCCTGGTCGCGCTTGCCGAGGTCGCGGGCAAGACGGCCGGCCTGCGTGCCCACGGCGTCGAGGATGCTCTTGCCACGGGCGAGACTCTTCGTCTGCTCGGCCATCTGCGCGGGCGTGCCGTCGAGGAAGAGCTGCTGGAAAAGACGCGCCGGTGATTTTTCCGCCGGGATGTTCACGCCAGTGGAACTCCACGCCAGCGAGTCGCCGGAGAAGCCGCCATTGGTCAGCGCGAGGTAGCGCATGCGGGTTTCATTGCCCGCGGTCTTCGCCATGAGTTGGTCGAGCGAGATGCTGTTCTTGAAGCCCGCCTTGCCAGGGAAACGCCCCGCCGTGAGAAAGGTCATGACGGAAGAATGCCCGCAGTTCCCATTCTGCTCGGGATGGCTCAGGCCTTGGAAGACGGTGAAGTCATCGCGCAGTTCCTTGAGCACCTCCAGGTAGGGAGAGAGCTGGTAGTCCCGACCCGTGCTCGTGAGCGCGGGAAAGAACGAAGACTGGAGCAGGCCAAAGGGCAGATTGACCGCGATGAATCGCTTTGGCGATTTCGCCAGCGCGACCGCTCCGCGCACAAACGAAGGCACCATGGCCTCCAGCAGCGGAAGACTGAGGCCGACGCCCAGGCCTTTGAGCATCGCGCGACGTGAGAGCGGCAGGCGGGTGGTGATGTAAGGTGTGTTCATGAGGTGGCCGGTGGTTACTTGTTCAGAAAAATTTCGCTCTGCACGATGCGGTGCAGCACATCGCGCAGGCCAGATTGGCTGGGTTGAGTCTCGCGCAGGATGGCTTCGATTTGCGGTCGGTCGGAGAAGCCCATCTCGCGACCGGAGGCAAAGGTCGCGAGCTTTTCGATGACGCAGCGCGTGAGAGCGTCGGAGCGCGTGAGGAGCAGGTTTTGGAAATCGGCGAATCCTTTGAACGAGGCTCCATCCGCCATCTGGCCGCTGGCATCCACCGGCAGTCCCACATTCACGCCGGGTTTCTTGCCGCCCTTGGGGAACTTGGGCGAGGCGTCGCTCTTGGCCGCTACGGCGACGTAGCAGTCACGCCAGCCGCCGATGACATCGAAACTTTCCATCGCGAAACCGGGTGGGTCGATTTTCGCATGACAGGAATTGCAACTCGCGAGTGCGCGATGCTTGTCGAGCAACTGGCGAATGGTCGTGGCTCCACGCGTATCGGGCTCCAGACCGGGGACATTCGGCGGCGGCGGTTGCGGCGGTTGTCCCAGGAGGCGGTCCATCACGAACACACCGCGAATGACGGGCGAAGTCGCCGTGCCATTGGCGGACACTTTCAGAATGCTCGCCTGGCTCATCAAGCCGCCACGCACGCTGTCCGGCGGCAGTGGCACCTTGCGCACGTTGACTCCTTCCACGCCCGCGATGCCATAGTGCTCGGCGAGTCGGCGATTCAGCATGGCAAAGTCCGGCTTGATAAAGGTCTTCATCGGCAGATTGCTCTTGAGCATCTCGGCGAAGAATCCACGCGTCTCGCGCAGCATGGATTCCTGCAGCAAGTCATCGAACTCCGGGTGCAGTTGTTTCTCCGGCGTCGTGGCTGCGATGTTGCGGAGGTTCAGCCAACTGTCGGTGAAATCATTCACGAAGCGCTGCGCATTTGGATGCGACAGGAGCCGCTCCGTCTGCGCCCGCAACACGTCGGGTTTGGAAAGCTGGCCCTGCTCCGCCAGCGCGAGCAGCTCCGCATCCGGCCTCGTGCGCCAGAGGAAATACGAAAGCCGCGCGGCCAGTGCGCCCTCCGCCAGCCGGCCCGGAGGCTCGGCGAGATAGAGGAACTGCGGAGACGACAGGACCGCAATCGCCGCCGTGCGCAGGCTGGTGGTAAAATCCTCGCCATTGCGTTTCTCTGACGCGAAGACCTGCTTGTAAGTCGCCACTTCCTCGCTCGTCGCGGGGCGCCGGAAAGCGGTGCCCGCCAGACTGCGCAGGAGCCGCTCGGCGTCCTTTTCAGGCTGGGTCGAAATCACCTTCACTAAACCGGACTCGGATGATTGCTTCTCCGTGAACTTGTTAAACTTCTTCTCTGTGGGCGCGGCCTTTTGCAGCGGCAAATCGGCGAAAATCAGCTTCAGACCACGCGGCGGCCACGCGCTGTCTTCGATGAGCGGACCTTCCACTTTCAGCGCACGAATCCCGAGCCCCTCCGACTGGTGATCCCTCTCTTTGCTCAACCCCACCGCGCCGATTCGCAGCATGTCCCCCTTGTTCAGGAACAGCCGAAACTCCACCGTGGCTCCCTCCGGCGGCACTTCCCCGTAGTCGCGCACATCGCCATCGCCGCCGGATTGCGGCCCGCTGTGCAGGGCAAAACTCACCGGCTTCTCCGACTGATACGCCCAGCCGGTAACCGAGATGCGGTAATCGCCGTGCTCAGATGCGACAAAGCCCGGCAGCTTGGCCCGGTCAGGGTCATTCTTGCGCCGCACCGACTCGATGCCTGCGATGGGACGCCGATGGTCGAACCCCTGGAAGCTGGACACCTTGCGACGAAAAATCACCGAGGCTCCATTTTCAAAATAGAGGTCCACCTTCGGTATCACGGCCGTCCTCAGGACATACGCCGTCGATTGCACCGGCGGCTTCGGCACCGCCTTGGTCATCAGTGCATTGATGGTCAGCTCCGCGGCCTTCATGTAGCCGCTCAACTGCACATCCGACATGCCCAGCGCCTCGCCGATGTTATCAAACCCGTGGAAGAGCGTGTCATCCGGCAGATAAGCCCGGGCCTCCAGTGGCACCGGCATGCCGAGCAGCGCCTCCATCGTGTTCAAGTATTCGGTCCGGTTCAAACGGCGAATCACCGTGCCCTTCATCTCCGTGTGCGCCTTCGTCAGCGAACTCGACAGCTCACCGAGATACGCCGTCTTCTCCTCCGGCGCAGGCTGCTCCTTCCGTTTCGGCGGCGGCATCTCCCCGCTGGCGATGCGGTCATGCACGCGCACCCACTTCGCCATCGCATCCGCACCGCGCAAATCCGCCGGCAACACCTCCAGATTGAACCCGCCCTTCTTCGTCTCCGCATCGTGACACTCGATGCAGTTCTTTTCCAAAAACGGCGCCAGCGGCGCGGCGTGCGCGTTGAGCGCCGCGAAGAAGACAATGAGACAATGGGACAATGAGATGGGGGGAAGAGAACCGAGTCGCCAGCGTCTCCCCGTCTCATGGTCTGATGGTCTCATGGTCTGATTGTCTGGTGTGGTTGTTCGCATCGGTTCGTCCTTCCGCCTCACGCAATGATGTCCTTCACCACCTCGCCGCTCACGTCGGTGAGGCGGAAGTCGCGGCCTTGGAAACGGTAGGTCAGCTTCTCGTGCTCGATGCCGAGTTGGTGGAGGATCGTCGCGTGCAGGTCGTGGACATGGACACGGTTCTCGATCGACTCGGAACCGGAGATGTCGGTGGTGCCGTAGGCGAGGCCGCCTTTGATGCCGCCGCCGGCCAGCACAGTGGTGAAGGCATACGGGTTGTGATTGCGCCCGAAGCCGTAACTCTCGGAACACGGGGTGCGGCCAAACTCGCCGCCCCAGATGACGAGCGTGTCCTTCAGCAGACCGCGGCGCTTGAGGTCGATGAGCAGGCCAGCGGTGGGCTTGTCGGCGGCGAGGCAGGATTCGGGAAGTTTTTTGTGGATGTCGGTATGGTGATCCCAACTGTTGTCCGGCGCGCTGACCTGCACGAAGCGGACACCGGACTCGCACAGCCTGCGCGCCAGCAGGCACTGGCGACCAAAGGCGTCGGTCTCCTTTTCGCCGATGCCGTAAAGCGCCAGCGTCTCGGGCGTTTCCTTGGACGTGTCGAGCACTCCGGGCGCTTCCATCTGCATGCGGAAGGCCATCTCGAACGAACTGATCATGCCCTCGATCATCTGATCTTTTCCGCCGACTTGGCCGAGGTGCTGGCGGTTCAATTGCTCCACGAGCGAGAGCTGCTGCTTCTGCTGCTCGCGGTCTTGGCCGGTGGCGCCGAGGTAACGGATTTTTTCCGACGCGTCCGATGACGGATTGCGCAGGACGATGCCGCGATGTTTCGCGGGCAGGAAGATATTGCCGCAATTCAGGCTCGAATCCATCGGCGGCGTGACCACGACGAAGCCGGGCAGGTTTTCATTCTCTGAGCCGAGGCCGTAGTTGATCCATGCGCCCATCGACGGACGCGGCAGCACGGAGGAGCCGGTGTGCCACTGCTGCACCGCCGTGGGGTGGGATTGATTGTCGGCATACATGCTGCGCACGAGGCACAGATCATCCGCCAGCGCGGCCATGTGCGGCAGCATGGTGGAAATGCCGAGGCCGGACTGTCCCCATTGCTTGAACTCCCCGACGGTGCCGACACCCAGCGTTTTGGGTCCGACCTTCATTTTTCCATTCCGCAGATTGATGGACACCAGCTCGGGCGGAATCGGCTTGTTGTCGTATTTCACCAGCTCCGGCTTTTCGTCGAAGAGGTCCATGTGCGACGGACCGCCGGCCATGAACATGAAGATGACGCGCTTCGCCTTCGGCGCGAAATGCGGCAGCCCGGGCAGCGTCGCCGCGCGGGCGTTCTGCTGGGAAAAAAGACCGCTCAAGGCGAGGGAGCCAAATCCCAGCGCCGACTTCTGCAGGAAGTCACGCCGCGTCGTGAATGATTGTTGGTGCATGGTTTTTATGTTGCTCCCGATGGTTAGTGAATGACGGAAAACTCGCTCGACATGAGCAGGGCGTGGGCGACATTGCGCCAACCCTCGGCAGGGTTGCGGGCCTGTTTCGCCGCGGCGAGCAGCGTCTGCGATTCCGCCGCCGCCGGCGGGCGGCCGTAGATGCGCAGGCAAAGTTCCCGCAACGCTTCCGCCTCGCCTCTCGCCGCGACGCGATGGGCGAGGCTCTGGGCGGTCTGCCCCACGGAGTCGCTGTTCATGAGGTAAAGCGACTGGGTCGGCAGCGTGCTCACGTCGCGCTGGCCCACGGCACGGCGCGTGTCGGGGTAGTCGTAGATGGCCATCACGTCCATGGCCACGGGCTGGTCGCGGCGAAACACCGGCCAGTAAACGGCGCGCTTGTTCAGCGTCTCCGGCGGGATGTCCAGCATCGTGGTGCCGTCGCCCTGGTCTTCCGATTTGTAGGGCGGCACCGTGTAAGTCGCCGGCTTCAAGTCGAGTGTGCCGCGCAACTGGCCGAGCGTGTCAGTCAGCACCTCGGCCTCCATCCGGCGCGGCGACACGCGCCAAAGCAGTCGATTCGCCGGATCGGCCTCGAAACTCTTCGCCACATGGTGGCCGCTCTGCCGAAAGACGCGCGAGAGCAGCACCTCGCGGATGAATTTCTTCTGCGACCAACCCTGCTTGGTGCGGAAGCGTTGCGCCAGATAGTCGAGCAGTTCCGGATGCGACGGTGCGTCGCCGGTGCTGCCGAAGTCATCGACCGTGCGGACGAGGCCGGTGCCAAAGATTTGATGCCAGAGACGGTTCACCGCCACGCGCGGCGTCAGCGGATTCTTTTCATCGAGCAACCACTCGGCGAGCTGCACGCGCCCGCTTTGATCCGGCGGCGGTGTCGCGGTGCCCGTCGGCAGGCAGCTCAGGAAACCGCGCGGTGCCAGCGCCCCTTTGTTGCCGACCTCGCCGCGAATGCGCACCTCCGCGTCGACGATGGCGTCCGCCTCCCGCGCCCCGACGGCCAGCGGCGGCGCACCGGGTCCCACGGCATGGAGGGTTCCGTTGTTGAGTCGCTCCAGGCCATTGGGCAAAATATTTTTCTTCCGGTTCTTCTGCTTGGCGTCGGCTTCCTCCTCCCGGATATCGCGCCAAAACGTCGCGGGCGCGCTGATGAAGGCGCGCGGATCCTGCGTCGCCGGCAGGAGCACGTTGTTCGGGCCGACGTAGCGCGATTGATTGCCGCCGTCGTGATAGAAGGTCACCGCCCAGGTGCTGCGAAAGACGCCGGCCAGCGAATAGTAGTCCGCCGTTGGAATCGGATCGAATTTGTGATCATGACATTTGGCGCAACCCACGGTGAGCGACAAAAAGGCCGTCGAGACGGTGGAGATTTGCTCGTTGGCGATTTCCATGAGCGTGAGATCGGGATCACCGGCCTCGCTCGCCTCCCCCGGCCAGTGACCGATGGAAAGGAAACCGGTCGCGACAAGTTGCTCCGCCTTTTTCTCCGGGGTCGCAGCGGGGATGAGGTCGCCCGCCAGTTGCTCGCGGATAAATTGATCGAACGGTTTGTCCGAGTTGTAGGCATCAATCACATAGTCGCGATAACGCCACGCCTCCCGGAACGGTTTCCCGGTCAGACTGCTGCGGACATCGGTGTAGCGCGCCACATCCAGCCAGTGCCGCCCCCAGCGCTCGCCGAATTGACGTCGCGCGAGCAGTTCGTCCACGACGCGCTCGCGAGCTTTTTCACTTGGGTCCTTGCAGAAGCGCTCCACCTCCGCCGGTTCCGGCAGCAAACCCGTCAGCAGGAGATGCACGCGCCGCAGCCAGGTCGCCGGTTCCGCGTCGGGCGACGATTTTAAGCCGGCCCGCTCCAGACCGCTGAGCACAAAACGATCGATGTCCGTCGCGGCCCATCGAGCATTTTTCGGCGTCGGCACCGGCGCTTGCTTAAGTGGCTTGAGCGACCACAAGTCCTTCCCTTTCTCCGCCGCCTTCGCCACCGCCGCCGGCATCGCGCTCTTCCTCGGGTCGGGAGCGCCGAGGGCGATCCATTCCCGCACCTGTTGGATCTCGATTTCCGAAAGCTGCTTCTTGGGCGGCATCTTCAGTTCGCTGTCCGTGTAGCTGATCGCCTGGAACAGCAGACTGGCGTCCACGTCGCCGGGCTTGATCGCCGGCCCCGAGTCTCCGCCCCGCGCCCAGCCCTCGCGCGAATCGAGCAGCAGCCCGCCCTTGATTTTTTTCGCCCCGTGGGAATGACACTCGAAGCACTTCGTTTCAAAAATTTTCTGGATGTGTTCGGCGAACAGCGCCGCCCCGCGGTCGTTGGCCGCCTCAGCGGCCGCCACGCGCAACGTCACGAGCGAGGCGAGCAGCAGGCCGAGGGAACCACGCCGGAGGAACGGCGGCGCGTTGCACGCATGGTGGCGTCGGTGAGTCATAATTCGGTTGTTCATTCGGATTTGAGTTCGCGGATTCTCACGCGGCGGAAAGCCACGGACTTGGCGTCGCCCTGGAGGGCAATGAAACCGGCGTTGGGACGGTCGTTCAGTTTGACCTCGTCCAGGTTGGTGTTGATCACGGTCTCGCCGTTGAAGACGAGTTCCACGTGCCGGCCTCGGACGGTGATGGTGTAACGGTTCCATTCTCCGGGTGGCTTGCACATGTTCTTGGTGGGGCCGATGCCATGGACGAGTCCGCCGCAATCATGCTCGCCCGGCGCCGGCACGCCGAGGCTGTCGCGGATTTGGATCTCAAATCCGTATCTGGGAGGATTCTTCTCATTGGGCATGCGCATCACCACGCCGCTGTTGCCCTGCGGCTCGAGCTTGAACTCAAGATCGAGCACAAAGTCCGCGTAGCTCCGCTCAGTCATGAGGTAGTCGAGGCGATGGCTGCCATCTTCGGGTGGATGCCAGGCGACGGTTTGATCAAGCCCCATCACCCAGGTGGAAACTTGCTGGGTCGATTTCCAACCGGTGAGGTCTTTGCCATTGAACATGGCGACAAACCCGGGCGCGCCTGCCGCCGGATGCTCCGCGTTCAAGGTCGAGGAGCCGATGGCTAATGACGCGATCAGCAGCAGAAGTTGAGGAGATAATGGCGCTGGGAAACAGCGCAGCACTCTGCTCGCAGGCTTGGCGGTTGTCTGATTGTCGGAAAGTCTCATTGGCTGGTGGCTTCGATTCACGTTTAGATCAGAACAGACCTTACCACCTGCCCGCTCACGTCGGTGAGTCGGAAGTGGCGGCCTTGAAACTTGAAAGTCAGCCGTTCGTGGTCGATACCGAGCAGGTGCAGCACGGTGGCTTGGAAGTCGTGGATGTGGACGCGGTTTTCGACCACGTTGTAACCGAACTCGTCGCTCGCACCGTAACTGATGCCGGGTTTCACGCCGCCGCCCGCCATCCACATCGTGAATGCGTAGGGATGATGGTCGCGGCCCATCTGCGCGCGGCTTTGGATCTTGCCCTGCGAGAATGGCGTGCGGCCGAACTCGCCGCCCCAAATGACGAGCGTGTCGTCCAGGAGACCCCGCTGTTTCAGGTCCTTGATGAGCGCGGCGCTGGGCTGGTCCGTGTTCTGGCACAACCGGTCCAGACCGGAGACGATTCGGTCGTGATGGTCCCAGCCTGAGTGCATCACCTGGACAAAACCGACCCCGCGTTCCGCCAGCCTGCGTGCCATGATGCAGTTGTAGGCATAGCTGCCCCGGCGCCGCACGTCTGGTCCATACATCTCCAGCACGCTTGCCGGTTCGTTCGACAGATCGGTCAACTCGGGCACGCTGACCTGCATCTGATAGGCCATTTCATACTGCGCGATGCGCGTGGCGATCTCCGGATCGTGCGTTTCACGCAACTGCATTTGATTCAGGCGCGCCAAGTCATCGAGCATGCCCCGGCGCATGGGACGGCTCATGCCCTCAGGATTCGAGAGATTCAACACCGGCGAGCCGTTGCCGCGTAAGCACACCCCTTGATGCACCGAAGGCAGAAAGCCGCTGCCCCAGTAGTAGTCGTTCAACAGAACACCGCAGTTCCCCACCTCGTCGCGCGAGGTCATCACGACGAAAGAGGGAAGATCGTGCGAGGCACTGCCCAGCCCGTAGGTCCGCCATGCACCCATGCTGGGACGGCCGGGTATCTCGGAACCGGTCAACAGGAATGTGACGGCGGGCTGATGCGCGACGGGCTCGGTGACGAGCGATTTGATGAAACAAAGTTCGTCCGCGACCGACGCCGTGTGGGGCAGGAGATCGCTGACCCATGCGCCGCTCCGGCCGCGCCGCGCAAACTTTGCCAGTGGTGGGATGACCGGACGATTTCCCGGTTTCGTGTTGGTGGTAAGTTTACCCGAGCCGACCACCTCAGCGGGCACTTCTTTGGCATCCCATTTTTCCAGCTCTGGCTTGTAATCAAACAAGTCCAGATGACTGGGAGCCCCGGCTTGAAACAAAAAGATGACGCGTTTTGCCTTTGCCGGAAAGTGCGGCAGGCCGGACGGCTGCGCCGCCGCCGCCAACGCCTCCGGCCGCAGCAGGGACGCGAGTGCGGCCGCGCCGATGCCGGTCGCCGAGCGGCCAAAAAACTGACGCCGGGTGAGCAGAGCATGATTTTCGGCGATCGCGTTCATGGTTATCCCTTGGTCAGCGCTTCATCCAGATTCAGCAACAGCAGGCAGAGCGTGGTGAAGGCGGCGTGCTCCACCGGCTCGAGCGACTCGTCGCGAGGCGATTCGCCTATCGCCAGGAGCTTGCCCCACTCTCCTGGTGCGGCGGCAAACTCTTTTCTTAGAAACTCCAGGCGCGTGGCGAGAAGTTCGCTCTCCTCCGCCTTCGGCCTGCGGGAGACCAGCAGGCGGAATGCCCTTTGAATCCGCAGGTCCGTGGCTTTCTCGGCCAGCATCACCCGTTGGGCCAACCCTCGCGCGGCCTCGACAAAAGTGACATCGTTGAGCGTGGTCAGCGCATGCAACGGAGTATTGGTGCGGGATGATTTTACGGAGCATACCTGCCGGGCCGAGTTGTCGAAGAAGATGGGCGGACCGGCGGATCGGCGCCAAAACGTGTAGAGACTACGCCGATAGAGAGGGTCGCCATGATCCTGCACATAATGGATCTTGCCGAGCGTGATCTCCTCCCAGAAACCCTCGGGCTGATAGGGGCGAACGGGTTTGCCTCCCAATCGGTCCACCAGAAGGCCGCCAACTGCCAGAGCCGCATCGCGCAACATCCAAGAAGGACGGCGGTGACGGGGGCCGCGCGCGAGGAGCCGGTTTTCGGGATCGCGTTCGTTCAGGGCCGGTGAAGTGGTCGAACTCTGGCGGTAGGTCTCGCTCATCACGATACGCTTGCAGAACGCTTTCACATCCCAGCCGGAGCAAATGAAGTCCGCCGCCAGCCGGTCCAGAAGTTCCGGATGGGATGGAAATTCTCCCTGTGCACCAAAGTCTTCCACCGTCTTTACCAGCCCGATGCCGAAAAACATCTCCCACCAGCGATTCACGACTGCTCGTGCCGTCAGTGGGTTGGGTTTGTCGGACGAAACCAGCCACCGAGCCAGGTCGAGGCGGGTCAGGCGTGAATTCGACGCCGGCGCATCGCCGGGCGCAATGCTGGTGGGCAGGCTGCCCAAGACCGGCTCGCCCGTCGGCTTGTCGAAGACTCCCTTGCTGAGAACGAACGTGGCACGCGGCTCCGCGACGGTGTCCATGACCATCGGCTTCGTGACGTTGATCTTGGCGGTATCGCGGACCCTGGTGGCTCGCAGCAGCTTTTGGAGCAGCGCGACGTAGTCAGGATCGGATTCCTTAAATTCTTTGATACCCTGCTGCAATATGTCCGCCTTGCGTTCTTTTGGGTGTTTTTTGAGCTGGAGACCGTTCGCAAGCTCCGTCAGCAGGTCGGCCGGAGATGAAAACTTCGCCGCTTCAAACGCCTTCACTTCCTCGGCGAGCCCGGCGTGCGTTTCGGCGGCCGCTTCATAGGCTTTCTTCTCCTCCGGTGTCGAAAGATCCAGCATCGGTGGAATCTGTCCCGTCTGGAAGTCCTTCCCCGTTTCCGACATCTGGTTGAACATGTCGTAAATTCCAAAATACTCACGTTGCGTGAAGGGATCGAACTTGTGGTCGTGGCAGCGGGCGCAGGTGAAAGTAGAGGCCAGCCAGACGGTGGCCGTCGTTTCAACCCGGTCCATGACGGGCTCGACCCGGTTCTCTTCCGCCATGCGCGCCGCATCGCCATTATACATGTTGTGGCGGTTGAACGCGGTGGCGAGCTTCTGATCGGCGGTGGCATTCGGCAGCAGATCACCCGCGAGTTGCTCGATGGTAAATTGATTGAACGGCATGTTCGCGTTGAACGCGCGGATCACCCAATCGCGCCACGGCCACATCGTGCGGTCGGGATCGCCGAAGTAGCCATTGGAGTCCGCGTAGCGCGCCGCATCCAGCCAGTCCCAGGCCATGCGCTCGCCGAAGCGAGAGGACGCCAAAAGACGATCCACGACCTGCTCATAGGCTGCGGGGCTGGAGTCCTGGACGAACGCGTCCACCTCGTCGAGCGTCGGAGGCAACCCCGTGAGGTCGAACGTGACGCGGCGGATGAGCGTCTCCTTGTTCGCGGCAGGCGAAAGCGCCAGTCCATCCTGGGTGAGTCGCGCGCGCACAAAATAATCCACCGGTTGCTGTCCCTCCGGAACCGGTGGCGGTTGCAGCGG
>Ga0114974_10001311_pt1 | contig 19705 bp, 13 predicted proteins | sample S_130206_EF_Meta_FD_87318 | JGI IMG/M metagenome (GOLD analysis project Ga0114974, IMG submission 87318) | Freshwater microbial communities from Lake Simoncouche, Canada to study carbon cycling - S_130206_EF_MetaG | ecosystem: Environmental > Aquatic > Freshwater > Lake | place: Lake... | reverse complement strand
ATAATCTCGGTTTATCTATTCCGCTTTGACAGACCGGCAAACCCATGCGACTCATCAAGCCCCTGAGCACCGTTTTCGCGACCCTTGTGCTAGCGTCGTGCGCCGGCATTCCCGGCGCCGGGCCCCAGCGCGACAGGACCTACGCCATCACCATCTTGCATACCAATGACCACCACGGAAGGTTTTGGCAAAACGGCGACGGCGAATACGGAATGGCGGCCCGAAAGACTTTGATCGACACCATCCGCGCCGAGGTGGCACAGGCAGGGGGCTACAGCTTGCTGCTCGATGGCGGCGATGTGAACACCGGCGTTCCAGAATCGGACCTGCAGGATGCGGTACCCGACTTCAAGGGCATGAACCTGCTCGGCTACGATGCGATGGCCGTCGGCAACCATGAATTCGACAAGCCGCGCTCGACGCTCAACATGCAGCGCGAACTGGCCCGCTTCCCGATGCTCGCTGCCAACATCTACGAGCGCGGCGAGCGCATGTTTGCGCCATACAAGGTATTCACCCTGGGCGATGTGCGCGTCGGCGTCATGGGGCTGACGACCGAGGACACGCACAAGATGGTGAGTCCGGAAAACGTCAAGAACATAGAGTTCCGCAGTGTCATCGCGGAGGCGGCCAAGGTCGTTCCCGAACTGCGCGCCAAAGCCGACGTCGTCATCGCCACGACGCACATGGGCCATTACCAGGACGGCAACCATGGAACCCAATCCGAGGGTGACGTCGAGATGGCGCGCGCCGTGCGGGGAATCGATCTGGTGGTCGGCGGCCACACCCAGAACCCGGCCTGCATGAAGGCGGAAAATCTGATCGACCGCGAATATGTGCCTGGCGCCGAATGCCGGCCAGACCGTCAAAACGGAGCCTGGATCGTGCAAGCGCATGAGTGGGGAAAGTATGTAGGAAGGGCAGACTTCCAGTACCGCAACGGCGCGTTCACCCTGGTGAAGTACGCGCTGCTGCCGGTTAACCTGAAAAAGCCGGTCAAGGACGCGGCGGGAAAGACCAGCCTGGTGCACTACACCGCGCCGATCGCCGAGAACCCCGAGATGCTCGCGCTGCTCAAGCCCTACCAGGCATTCGGACAGGACAAGCTGATGGTCGAAATCGGCTCGGCCGCAGCACGCTTCGACGGCGAGCGCAGCCTGATCCGGTCCAGGCCGGCAGCACTGGGCGTGCTGGTCGCGCGCTCGCTGATCGACAAAACCCGGGCCGACTTTGCGGTCGTCAACGGCGGCAATCTGCGCGACTCCTTGCCCGCCGGCGTACTGACCTACAAAGACATCCTCAAAGTCCAGCCTTGGGGCAACACCGTCGCGACAGTCGACCTCAGCGGTCAGGAGGTGCTGGATTACCTTGGCGTCGCGGTGAAGATGAGCGCGGGGTCGGGCGCATTCGCGCACTTCGACGGCATCCGGCTGCAGATCACTGCGGGGAAACTCAGCCGCGCAAGCATCAAAGGCGCACCCGTTGATCCGGGAAAAATCTACCGTATGGCGATAGACAGCTTTCTGGCCAAGGGCGGCGATGGCTACCCGGTCATGACCGGGCACAAGAGCTACACCGACACCGGCTATGTAGACGCCCATCTGCTGCGCGCCTATATCGGCGCGCACAGCCCGATCAACCCGGGCGACTATGCGCCAGGAGACGCCGTTCAGCGCCAATAGCGCCCCCGCCCACATACAAGCACCGCAGCGCGTGTAGCAAAACAGCGAGGCGCAGTCCCACCAGCACCCACCCAAACCAACCCAAGCAAAGGAGCCCGCCATGGCCAAAGGTCAGCAAAAAACCAACAAGGAATCCAAGAAGCCAAAGAAGGACACTGCACCGCCCAAGCCGGTATCGCCCGATGCGGTGCGACCGACCATCACCACGGTGGTCCCGATCCGGGGCAAGCTCAAGAAATAGCCATTGCCGTACCAGGCCCGCGCATGCTGCGCCGACACAACCCCGCCAAGGGACCGAGTGTGCAACCCGGTTTCGGGCGCCTGCAGCGCGCCACAAAACGGACTGCCACGCGCCCGGGGCGTCCGTCAAGGCTTGGCGCAGTGCATGAACTGCGCCAGAGCCAAGAGCGGCTCGCTGCCATCATCAACGCGTCGCTTGACGCGATCGTCTGCGTCGACGAAAGCCGCCACATCACCATCTTCAACCCGGCTGCCGCCGCGATGTTCGACTGCGCTGCGGCGCAGGCGCTGGGCAGCCCGCTTGAGCGATTTTTGCCCGACGCGGCGCTGGCACTGGCACTGGCACGCGACGCGGACGGCGAGCGCACGAAAATGGGTGAGATGCAGGGACGCACCCGTGCCGGTCGATCGCTTCCCGTAGCCGTGAACCTGTCGGTCCAGCAACGTAGCAAGGGCGCGATCGTGACGCTGTTTATCCGTGACCTCACGGCCCGTAAACGCATCGAAACCCAGCGCCAGGTCATGGAAGCGAAACTGCGTGAGTCGCAAAAAATGCAGGCCATCGGAACCATGGCCGGTGGCATTGCGCATGACTTCAACAACATACTGGCAGCTATTCTGGGCAATGTCGCGCTGGCCAAGGGCGACCTCGGAGACCATGCTGTGGCACGCACCAGCCTGATGGAAATCGAAAAGGCCGGGCACCGCGCGCGCGATCTGGTGCGGCAGATTCTCGCTTTCAGCCGCAACGAAACACCGCAGCGCAACCCGGTGGACCTGGCCGACGTGGTGCATGAAACGCTGCGCCTGCTGCGGGTCACGCTGCCGCCGTCGATCGAACTCAAGGTGCAGATAGCCAAACAGAGGCCCACCGTGCTGGCCGATGCGACCCAGATCGAGCGGGCGCTGCTGAATCTATGCACCAACGCCGTCCACGCTATAGGCGCCTCCCGGGGAACCATCACCGTGAAGCTCGACAGCACCTGCTACGAGTCGCTGCTGCAGGAGCGGCGCGAAACGGCGCGCGGCGACCATGTCAGCCTATCGGTGCGCGACACCGGGACTGGCATGGATCCTCCAACACGCGAACGGATTTTTGAACCCTTTTTCACCACCAAACCGGTCGGCCAGGGAACCGGGCTCGGGTTGGCGGTGGTGCATGGGGTGATGCAGGCGCACCAGGGTTCGGTAGGCGTCCAGAGCACGCCCGGCCAGGGCAGCGTGTTCACACTGTATTTTCCGCTGGCCGACGGCGCGCCGGCTGCGCAGCACCGCGCATCCGAACCGAGGGTCACACCGGCAGGCCATGGCCAGCATGTGATGTATGTCGACGACGACGAGGCGTTGGTGTTTCTGGTGCAGCGGGCGTTGACCCGTCAGGGCTACCGCGTCAGCGGCTTCACCGACCCGCATGCGGCATTGGCCACCTTGCGCGCGCATCCGGGGGACGTTGACCTGCTGCTGAGCGACTACAACATGCCGGGCTACTGCGGCATCGACCTGCTGCGCGAAGCGCGCCGGCTGCGGCCCGGCCTTAAGCTGGCGATGGCCTCGGGCTACATCAGCTCCGAAATCGAGCAACGGGCAAAGGACGAGGGCGCCAGCGCGCTGATCCATAAGCCCAACGACGTCGAGGCGCTATGCGAAATCGTACACCGCCTGGTGCAGGGCAACGGTGCAGACTGAGGGCAGCGGGCTGTGCATCGCCTATCTGGACGACGCTTTGCTGGTCTTGGAAAAGCCGGCCGGGCTGCTGTCCGTTCCTGGGCGCGGGGCCGACAAGCAGGACTGCTTGAGCGCGCGCGTGCAGCGCATCCACGGCGATGCGCTGGTCGTTCACCGGCTCGACATGGCGACTTCTGGTCTGATGCTGATGGCGCGTGGCAAGACCGCCCAGCTGCACCTCAACCGCGCCTTTGCCAGCGGGGCGGTCCACAAGCGCTACCAGGCGCTGGTACACGGCTGCCTGGCGGCTGCGCCCGGGGGATGGGGCCTGATCGACCTACCGATCGCCCTGGACTGGCCCAATCGGCCGCGCCGCAGCACAGGGGTCGACGGCGGAAAGGCCAGCGCCACGCGGTGGAAGCCTCTGGGAAAGGCCCCGCCCGGGCAAACCCGGCTGGAGCTTGAACCCGTGACGGGACGCTCGCACCAGCTGCGAGTCCACCTGCTGGCGATCGGACACCGGATCGTCGGCGACACGCTGTATGGCCCTGCTGACGGCGCCAATCGCCTAATGCTGCACGCCACGCAGCTCCGCTTCACCCATCCGGTAAGCAGACAACCCATGCGCTTCGAAAGCACCGCCGCTTTTTGAACGCTGGCTACACTGGGTACCGTTCCTTCCGGAGTCGTCTTCGGATCGAAGCTGCAGAAGGACCCCCCGATGACCCAGACCAAGCACTGGAGCCTTGGCGCCAAACTGGCGCTAGTGGCCACGCCCTTCTTGCTGGTCGCGCTGGCGCTGATCGCCACCACCCTGTGGGTTTCGTGGCAACTCGAAGGCAGTGCGGCGGCCATCAACGAGGCCGGTCGTATGCGCATGCAAGCCTACCGCATGGCGTCCTCGGTGGGGACCGGCGAACGCGCGCAATTGCCGGTGCAGGCCGCCGAGTTCGACCACAGCCTGCGATTGCTCCAAGACGGCGACCCCGAGCGGCCGCTGTTCGTGCCTTGGGATCCCATGCTGCGAACGCATTTTGCGTCGGTGCTGGCCGACTGGCGGGCCTTCCGCGCGCAATGGATCCATGGAAACCCGGCGGGCAGCGCCGAGCTGCAAGGCGATACCGCGTCCTTTGTCGACCACATCGACGCGCTCGTCAGCGCTATCGAGTCCCGCATGTCGGGCTGGACGGCGACGCTGCACTTGGCGCAACTCGCCATGATGGCATTTGCCATCATGGCCACCGGGGTTCTTGTGTATGCCGGCTACCGCTTTGTGCTCGAGCCCGTCGCCATGCTGACGCAAGCGATCGATCGGATCCAGCAGGGTGATTTTTCGGCCCGGGTAGCGCGCGTCGGCAGCGACGAGTTCGGCACCCTGGCCGACGGCTTTAACGGTATGGCGGCGCACGTGCAGGCGATGTACCAGCATCTGGAGACGCGGGTCATGGAGAAGACCTCCGAATTGCAGGACAAACGCGAGCGGCTCGAGGCGCTCTACGACGTCACGACGCTGGTTGCCGGCGCGACAACCCTCAAGCAGCTGACGCAGGGCTTTGTGCGACGCATGCGTCCGGTCGCCAAGGCCGACGGCGTGGCGCTGCGCTGGTGCGACGAAAGCAACGAGCGTTACCTGATGCTGGCCTCAGAGGGACTTCCTGCCTCAATGGTCGAGGCCGAACACTGCGTGCGTTCCGGTGACTGCCACTGCGGCTCACCGCCGATGCCGCTGGGCCTGCGCGTCATCCCGGTGCGCAGCATGCAACCGGACCGACTGCGCCACTGCGCGCTTGCCGGCTTCAAGACCGTGGTGTCGATCCCGATCCGCCTGCACGACCGGCTGATGGGCGAGATCGACCTGTTCTTCCACGCCCAATGCAGCATTTCGGATTCTGAACGTTCGCTGCTTGAGGCGCTGACCGCGCACCTGGCAGCAGCCATGGAAAACCTGCGCCTCAACGCGCTCGAAAAGGAAGCTGCCGTGTCCCAGGAACGCAGCTTCCTAGCGCGCGAACTGCACGACTCGATTGCACAGTCGCTGGCGTTCCTGAAAATCCAGGTGCAGCTGATGCAAGACGCCTTCAACCAGCAGGACCCGCTGCAGGCACAGCGGGTCCTGGCCGAGATCGACACCGGGGTGCGCGAAAGCTACGCCGACGTACGCGAACTGCTGGTGCACTTTCGCACCCGCGCCAATGCGGAGGCGATCGAACCCGCGCTCCAAACGACGCTGCGCAAGTTCCAGCAGCAAAGCGGTTTGCCCGGATCGATGCAAATGGAAGGCAACGGCTTGCCGCTGGCAGCCGATGTGCAACTGCAGGTGCTGCATGTTGTTCAGGAAGCGCTGTCCAACGTGCGCAAGCACGCCGGCGCGACGCAGGTCTGGCTCGATGTGCAGCAGCAGCCGATGTGGCGCTTTGAGGTCCGCGACAACGGCACCGGCTTTTTAAACGGGGCCGAAGCGCACGATGAAACCCATGTCGGGCTGCGCATCATGCAAGAGCGCGCGCAGCGCATCGGTGCGCACCTGGAGGTCCACAGCAGCCCGGGGCGCGGTACCTCGGTGGTCCTGAGCCTGCCGCTGGCGCCAGCGGGGACAGACCAGCCCGCAGTGCACGCGCCGGCCTGAGCGCTCGCTACACTGCAGGCCCATGTCCCGTACCGACCCTACAGACAACACGCCGATCCGGATCCTGGTAGTCGACGACCACCCGCTTTTCCGCCGCGGCCTGACCGCGCTTCTGACGCGCGAAACCCAGTTTCAGGTGGTCGCCGACGCGGCCGATGCCAGCGAGGCGCAGCGCCGCGCGCAGGAGTTGCAGCCTGATCTGATACTGCTCGACAACCATCTTCCCGGCGTCAACGGCGTCGACGCCCTGCCCGCACTGCGCGAGGCGGCTCCCGGCGCGCGCATCGTGGTGCTGACGGTGAGCGAAGACGAGAACGACATGTCGACCGCGTTTCGCAACGGTGCTTGCGGCTACCTGCTCAAGACCATGGAAGGCGACGCGCTCGCCCGCGCCATCCGCCGAGCGATGCAAGGACAAAGCGTGGTAGCCCAGGAGATGACCGAAAAGCTGGTCGCCGCCTACAGCAAGGCGGCCGTGCCGTCAGGCGCAGGGGCGCCGAGTCCGGGGCCGCTGGCGGCGCTGTCGCCCCGCGAACGCGAGATTTTGCGCGGCATCGCTGCGGGCGACAGCAACAAGGAGATCGCTCGCAATCTACTGATCGCAGAAACGACCGTGAAGATCCATGTCCAGCACATCCTGCGCAAGCTCGACGTCAGCTCGCGCGTGCACGCCGCCGTGCTTGCAACCGAGAGCGGTCTGCTTTGACAAAACTCAACAAAGCCCCTCTTTGAGACCGGTCTAGCTCTACAGAACGAGGGGAACGCGCGACCCCATCGTTCTCTTGCACAGCCTTTGTGCCCCCTCAGAAGGATGGCGTCAGCAGCCCCGTGCTCCTAAAGTCACGCCATGCAAGACGCAGGTGTGCAATGAACAAGGGCAGGCAGGCTTTATCGGTGCTGCTCGTCAGCACATTGGCATTCACCGTGTGCTTCATGGTGTGGATGATGTTTGGCGTGATCGGCATCCCGATCCGCAAGGCGCTCGGTCTCAATGCCACCGAGTTCGGCCTGCTCACGGCAACGCCGGTGCTGACCGGATCGCTGATCCGGGTGCCGCTGGGAATCTGGACCGACAAATACGGTGGACGCGTGGTGATGGCGACGCTGATGGCCACCACCGTGCCAGCCATATGGCTCATGGGCTACGCAACGGCTTACTGGCACTTTCTGGTGATCGGGTTGTTTGTCGGACTCGCCGGCGGCTCCTTTTCGGCCGGCACTCCCTATGTGGCGCGCTGGTTTCCCAAAAACCGGCAAGGCTTCGCAATGGGCATCTATGGCGCTGGAAACTCGGGCGCTGCGGTCAACAAGTTCGTCGCTCCGGCGCTGGTGGTTGGCTTTGGATGGGCCATGGTTCCGCAGGTCTACGCGGCGATCATGCTCGGCGCATTGGTCGTCTTTTGGCTATTCAGCCACACCGATCCAGCCCATCTGGTGCCGTCGAACACCCGCTTCAGCGACCAACTCAAGATGCTGCGCGACCCGCGGGTGCTCAAGTACTGCCAGTACTACTCGATCGTCTTCGGCGGCTATGTGGCGCTGTCCCTGTGGATGGTGCAGTACTACGTTGGCGAGTTCGGCCTCGAAATCCGATCGGCTGCGCTGCTCGCCGCCTGCTTTTCCCTGCCCGGCGGCCTCTTGCGCGCGGTCGGCGGCTGGCTGTCTGACAAGTACGGCGCCCATAGCGTGACCTGGTGGGTGCTGTGGGTGAGCTGGATCTGCCTGTTCCTGCTGAGCTATCCGCAGACCGACTTCAGCATCCTGACCGCGAACGGCCCGGCGCAGTTCCACCTTGGCCTCAATGTCTACGCATTCACCGGATTGATGTTCCTGCTCGGGATCGCCTGGGCCTTCGGAAAAGCCAGCGTCTTCAAATACATCAGCGACGAATACCCAAGCAACATCGGAACCGTCAGCGGCATTGTCGGCCTGGCTGGTGGTCTGGGCGGGTTCGTGTTGCCGATCCTATTCGGAGCCTTGATGGACCTGACCGGCATCCGCTCCAGCACCTTCATGCTGATGTACGGCATCGTCTGGGTCTCGCTCATCTGGATGTACTGGACCGAGGTGCGGCGCACCGAACTGATGGGAAAGAACGCAAGCCAGTTCGCACTGCACGGCTGAGACAGAGGCACCACCATGAACAACACCTTGAAGGCCAACGCCACCGTCGCACCCAAAGGCAGCGACATCGCCGACTGGCGTCCGGAAGACGATGCGTTCTGGGAATCCACCGGCAAGCAGATCGCCTACCGCAACCTGTGGCTCTCAGTGCCCGCGTTGCTGTGCGGCTTCGCGATCTGGGGCATGTGGGGCATCATCACGGTGCAAATGCTCAACCTGGGCTTCCCGTTCACCCAGGCCGAGTTGTTTACGCTGACGGCCATCGCCGGTATTTCGGGCGCGACGATGCGCATACCGGCATCGTTCCTGATCCGCCTTGCCGGCGGTCGCAACACCGTCTTCCTGACCACTGCGATGCTGCTGGCGCCGGCCATCGGCACCGGCGTGGCCTTGCAGCACAAGGACTGGCCGCTATGGGCCTTCCAGCTGATGGCGCTGTGGTCGGGCGTGGGAGGCGGCAACTTCGCCAGCTCGATGTCCAACATCAGCGCCTTTTTTCCAAGACGGCTGCAGGGCACGGCGCTGGGACTCAACGCCGGACTGGGCAACTTCGGCGTCACGACGATGCAGATCGTGATCCCCCTGGTGATGACGGTCGGTCTGTTCGGCAGTTTCGGTGGCGAGCCAATGACCCTGATGAAGGACAGCGGCTGGATCTTCGGCAAGATCCTGGCCGGCACGCCCACTTGGATCCAGAACGCCGGCTTCGCCTGGGTGCTGTCGCTGGTGCCGCTGGCCGCGCTGTGCTGGTGGGGCATGAACAACCTCAACAGCGTGTCCGCAGACACCGGCCCGCCGCTCGTGGCCTTCGCCAAGATTACCTACCTCTACACACTGGCCTTTCTGCCGGCGGTCGTCATGCTCTACCTCTATCTGCCCCAGCCGACCGGACTGGGGTTGATCAGCATGTGGGTTGCTGTACCACTGGACATCGTCAGCGCGCTGCTGGTGATGCGGCTGGCGGCGTTTGGCGCGATGAAAGACAACGTCGCCAAGCAGTTCCTGATATTCAGAAACAGACACACCTGGTCGTTGACGGCCCTGTACATCGTGACCTTCGGCTCATTCATCGGCTTTTCCATGGCCCTGCCGCTGGCGATCACCGTTATCTTCGGCTTCCAGCATGCCCCCGACGCCGCCGGCGTGATGCAGCACACGCTGAAAAATCCTAATGCGCCGTCCGCGCTGACCTATGCTTGGATAGGCCCTTTCATCGGCGCCGCCGTGCGCCCTGTCGGCGGCTGGGTCTCCGACAGGATGGGCGGGTCGATCGTCACCCAGTGGATCTCGGCGGCGATGGTGCTGGCCTCTACCGCGGTCGGCTACGTGATGATGCAGGCCTACCGCTCGGCGGCCCCGGAGCAGTATTTTCTGCCCTTCATGGCGCTGTTCGTCGTGCTGTTCACCGCCAGCGGCATCGGCAACGGCTCGACCTTCCGCACCATCGGCGTGATCTTCGACCGCCAGCAGGCCGGGCCGGTCTTGGGCTGGACTTCGGCGGTCGCGGCCTACGGCGCATTCATTGCCCCGGTCGTGATCGGCACCCAGATCAAGGCCGGCACCCCCGAGATGGCGATGTATGGCTTTGCCATCTTCTACGCGCTGTGTCTGGTGCTGAACTGGTGGTTTTATCTGCGCGCCAACTCGGAGATAAAGAATCCATGAAGACCGAAAAGCCTGCAGCAGCGCGCGGGTCAGGGTCTGGCGCGCACCGCGCTGTCCGCCCCACCGCACACCACTAGAAACACACCATGAGCCATTTTTTAGACCGACTGAACTATTTCTCTACGCCCCGCGAAAGCTTCTCGGGCGAGCACGGTATGGCGACCGGCGAGGACCGTACCTGGGAAGACGCCTACCGCAACCGCTGGGCGCACGACAAAATCGTCCGCTCAACCCACGGCGTGAACTGCACCGGCTCTTGCTCCTGGAAGATCTATGTCAAAGGCGGCATCGTGACCTGGGAAACCCAGCAGACCGACTACCCGCGCACGCGCTGGGATATGCCCAACCACGAACCCCGAGGCTGCGCGCGCGGCGCAAGCTACAGCTGGTACCTCTACAGCGCAAACCGGGTCAAGTATCCGCTTGTGCGCGCCCGGCTGCTCAAGTACTGGCGCGCAGCGCGACTGGCGCACGACCCCGTGGACGCATGGGCATCGATCGCCGAAAACGACACCCAGCGGCGCGACTACCAGAGCATCCGCGGACTCGGCGGCATGGTGCGTGCCAGCTGGGATGAGGTCAACGAGATCATCGCTGCCGCCAATATCTACACCATCAAGAAGCATGGCCCGGACCGGGTGATCGGTTTTTCGCCGATTCCAGCCATGTCGATGGTCAGCTACGCGGCGGGTTCGCGCTACCTCAGCCTGATCGGCGGCGTGTGCATGAGTTTCTACGACTGGTACTGCGACCTTCCCCCCAGCAGTCCGCAGGTCTGGGGCGAGCAAACCGATGTCCCGGAGTCGGCCGACTGGTACAACTCCAGTTTCATCATTGCCTGGGGATCGAACGTACCCCAAACCCGAACGCCGGACGCACACTTCTTTACCGAAGTCCGCTACAAGGGTGCAAAGACGGTCGCCGTCACGCCGGACTACTCCGAAGTCGCCAAGCTCGCCGACATCTGGATGCACCCCAAACAGGGGACCGATGCTGCCGTGGCGATGGCGATGGGCCATGTGATTCTCAAGGAGTTCTATTTTCCCGATGGCGGCCGTCCGCGCAGCGCCTACTTCGACGACTATGTGCGGCGCTACACCGATATGCCGATGCTCGTCATGCTGCGCGAGCATCAGCTCGCCAACGGCGAGACCGTTCTGGTACCAGACCGCTATGTGCGGGCCAGCGACTTCAACGGTCGACTCGGTCAGGCCAACAACCCGGAATGGAAGACGGTAGCCCTCGACGCATCCGGCAAGCTGGTGCTGCCAGTGGGCGCCATCGGCTTTCGCTGGGGACCCGACGGACGCGCCGACGAGGGCCAGTGGAACCTAGAGGCCAAGGAGGCACGCCACGGCCACCCGGTCAAACTCAAGTTGTCGGTACGCGAAGGCGAACTCGCGAGCCAGGAGACCGCCCGGGTGGGCTTCCCCTACTTCGGCGGCATCGTGAGTCCGCACTTTCCCAACAATGCAAGCGGCGACGGTATCAACGATGTGCTGGTGCGTACCGTGCCGGTCCAGCGCATCGCGCTCGGCCGCGAAGGCGACAAGCGCGACGCACTGGTCGCCACCGTGTTCGACCTTCAGGTCGCCAACTACGGTGTGGCGCGAGGCCTTCCCGGGGAGATGGCCGCCACCAGCTTCGACGACGACACCCCCTACACGCCCGCCTGGCAGGAACGCATCACGGGAACGCCACGTGCACAGCTGATCACTGTGGCACGCCAGTTCGCCGAAAACGCCGACAAAACCCATGGCAAGTCGATGGTGATCATCGGCGCGGCGATGAACCACTGGTACCACAGCGACATGAACTACCGCGGCGTGATCAACATGCTGATGATGTGCGGCTGCATTGGCCAAAGCGGCGGTGGATGGGCGCACTATGTGGGCCAGGAAAAGCTACGCCCCCAGACCGGCTGGACCGCACTGGCTTTCGCGCTCGACTGGATCCGTCCGCCGCGGCAGATGAACAGCACCAGTTTCTTCTACGCCCATACCGACCAGTGGCGCTATGAAAAGCTCGGCATGGAAGAGGTCATCTCCCCGCTGGCCGACAAGAAGTTGTACGCGGGCAGCATGATCGACTACAACGTGCGCGCGGAACGCATGGGATGGCTACCGAGCGCGCCACAGCTGCAGACCAATCCCCTGCAGGTGGTGCGCGATGCCGCCAGCGCCGGAATGGAACCGAAGGACTACACGGTGCGGGCGCTGCAGGACGGTTCGCTCGCGATGAGCTGCACCGACCCGGACCACCCCGCCAACTGGCCGCGCAACATGTTTGTATGGCGATCGAACATTCTGGGCTCCAGCGGCAAAGGACACGAATATTTTTTAAAGCACCTGCTCGGAACCCGCAACGGCGTTCAGGGCAAGGATCTCGGTGCCCAGGAGGCCAAGCCGACCGAGGTCGTCTGGCACGACAAGGCGCCCGAGGGAAAGCTCGACCTGCTGGTGACGCTGGACTTCCGCATGAGCACCACCTGCCTTTACAGCGACATCGTGCTGCCAACCGCCACCTGGTACGAGAAGAACGACCTCAACACCAGCGACATGCATCCGTTCATCCATCCGCTGTCCACGGCGGTCGACCCAGCCTGGCAAAGTCGCAGCGACTGGGACATCTACAAGGGTTTTGCCAAGAAATTCAGCGAGATCTGCGTCGGCCATCTGGGTGTGGAAAAAGAAGTGGTGCTGACACCGCTGATGCACGACACGCCGTCGGAACTCGCGCAGCCCTTCGAGGTACGCGACTGGAAGCGCGGGGAATGCACACTGATCCCCGGAAAAACCGCACCCAACATACAGGTCGTCGAGCGCGACTACCCCAATGTATTCAAACGTTTCACCGCACTCGGACCACTGTTGAACAAGTCTGGCAACGGCGGCAAGGGCATCGCCTGGAACACCCAGACCGAAGTCAGGCAGCTCGGGGAGCTCAGTGGTTTGGTGAGCGACGAAGGTGCCACCCGCGGCATGCCGAAAATTGATACCGATATCGACGCCGCCGAGGTGGTTTTGATGCTGGCACCCGAAACCAATGGGCATGTGGCGGTCAAGGCCTGGGCTGCACTCGGCAAGATAACAGGACGCGAGCATACGCATCTGGCGATCCACCGCGAGGACGAGAAGATTCGCTTCCGCGACATCCAGGCGCAGCCACGCAAGATCATTTCGTCGCCGACCTGGAGCGGCATCGAGAGCGAGACCGTGTCGTACAACGCCGGCTACACCAATGTGCACGAAATGATTCCGTGGCGAACACTGACCGGCCGCCAGCACTTTTACATGGACCACCCGTGGATGATCGCGTTCGGCGAAGGATTCTCCACCTATCGTCCGCCGGTGGACCTCAAGACCACCGCTGGGATCCACGGCATTCGCTCCAATGGCAACCCGGAAATCCTGCTCAACTTCATCACGCCGCACCAGAAGTGGGGAATTCACTCGACCTACACCGACAACCTGCTGATGCTCACGCTCAGCCGCGGGGGCCCCTGCATCTGGCTGTCTGAAGACGACGCCCGCAGCGCCGGCATCGTCGACAACGACTGGGTCGAGCTGTTCAACATCAACGGCGCCATCGCGGCGCGGGCCGTGGTCAGCCAGCGGGTCAATCCCGGCATGGTGCTGATGTACCACGCACAGGAAAAAATCGTCAATACGCCGGGCAGCGAAATCACCGGCACCCGCGGAGGCATTCACAACTCGGTCACCCGCATCGTCCTCAAGCCCACCCACATGATCGGCGGCTACGCGCAGTTCAGCTACGGTTTCAACTACTACGGAACCATCGGTACCAACCGCGACGAGTTCGTCGTCGTACGCAAGATGGTGACGGTCGACTGGCTCGACACGCCGGCCGGCGAAGAACCGGGCCGCCCCATGCAGGCGCAAGGAGAAACAACATGAAGGTCCGCGCGCAAATTGGCATGGTACTCAACCTCGATAAATGCATCGGTTGCCACACCTGCTCCGTCACCTGCAAAAACGTCTGGACCAGCCGACCGGGCATGGAGTACGCCTGGTTCAACAACGTCGAGACCAAGCCCGGCATCGGCTACCCGAAGGAGTGGGAAAACCAAGACAAGTGGAACGGCGGCTGGAAGCGCAAGACCAACGGCAGCATCGAACCGCGCCAGGGCGCCAAATGGAAACTGCTGATGCGCATCTTTGCCAACCCGAACCTGCCGCAAATCGACGACTACTACGAGCCCTTCACTTTCGACTACGACCATCTGCAAAGCGCACCCGAGATGAAAGCGCCTCCGACGGCACGGCCGCGCAGCCTGATCACCGGCAAACGGATGGACAAGATCGTCTGGGGCCCGAACTGGGAGGAAATCCTGGGCGGAGAGTTCGCCAAGCGCAGCAAGGATAAGAACCTCGACGGCTTCGAGCAGATGCAAAAAGACATGCTCGGCCAGTTCGAGAACACCTTCATGATGTATTTGCCGCGTTTGTGCGAACACTGCTTGAACCCGGCCTGCGTCGCAAGTTGTCCGTCGGGTTCGATCTACAAGCGCGAAGAGGACGGCATCGTGCTGATCGACCAGGACAAGTGCCGCGGCTGGCGCATGTGTGTGTCGGGATGCCCTTACAAGAAAATCTATTACAACTGGAAGAGCGGCAAGGCGGAAAAGTGTATTTTTTGCTACCCGCGCATCGAGGCCGGCCAACCCACCGTGTGCAGCGAGACATGTGTGGGTCGCATACGCTACCTGGGCGTCCTGCTATACGATGCCGACCGCATCGAGGCTGCCGCCAGTGTGGAGCACGACCGCGACCTGTACCAGAGCCAGCTCGACATCTTCCTCGACCCGAACGACCCGCAGGTAATCGCACAGGCGGCCATCGACGGCGTGCCCGACAAATGGATGGAGGCGGCGCGCAATAGCCCGGTCTACAAGATGGCGGTGCAATGGAAGGTGGCGCTGCCACTGCATCCGGAGTACCGCACGCTGCCGATGGTCTGGTATGTGCCGCCGCTATCGCCGATTTCCGCTGCAGCCAATGCCGGCGAGGTCGGGGTCAACGGGGACATTCCCGACGTGCAGCAGCTGCGCATTCCGGTGAAGTACCTGGCCAACTTGCTCACAGCCGGCGACACCGCGCCGGTGGTGCGCGCACTGGAACGCATGCTGGCGATGCGCGCGTACCAGCGGGCAAAGCATGTGGACCAGCGCATCAATCTCGCCGTCCTGCAGCAGGTGGGGATCAGCCAGGCCGAAGTCGAGGAGATGTACCAGGTCATGGCGATCGCCAACTACGAAGACCGCTTTGTCATACCCAGCACGCACCGGGAGTACGCCGAGGACACCTTCAACATGCGCGGAGGCTGCGGCTTTAGCTTCGGCAACGGTTGCTCGGAAGGCATCGGCGAAACCAGTCTTTTCGGCAGCGCGAAAAAACGCACTATTCCCATCCGGGCGGAGGTTTGACTATGTCTTCTGTTTCCAATCGAACAACGCCAGCTGCGCGCAGCCTGCGCGTTCTGGCTGCCCTGCTGGGCTACCCCGACGCTGAACGGCGTGGCTTTCTGCCGCAAATGGGCCAAGTGCTGCGGCAGGAAGCGGCGCTTTCAGCCGCCGCAGTCAGCGCGATCGAAGTCCTGATCGGCGAACTGGCCGGCGGCGATCCGCTGGACGTGGAGGCAGACTATGTCGCGCTGTTTGACCGCGGTCGAGCCACCTCGCTGCACCTGTTCGAACATGTGCACGGGGACTCACGCGAGCGGGGCCCGGCCATGGTCGACCTGGCACAAACCTACGCGCAGGCCGGGTTAATGCTGGCACCTGGCGAGTTGCCGGACTACCTTCCGGTGGTGCTGGAGTTCGTGTCGACCCAGCCCGCAGCCGAGGCGCAGGCTTTTCTGGCGGAGATGGCGCATATCTTCGGCGCCATTTTTTCGGCATTGCAGCAGCGCGGCAGTCCGTACGCCTGCGTGCTGGGTGCACTGCTGGAAATTGCCGGCGAGCCGGTCGTGGCAGCGGCGCCACTGGCAGGGCAGGAGCCGGAACAGGGCCTCGACGCGACCTGGGCCGAACCGCTGGCATTTGACGGCTGTTCGACTAAGGGACAGGCCAAGCCCGGTCAGGAACAGGTGCTGCATTTCGTCCCGCGCACGCAGCCGCACAGCGCCCAACCAGGGGCAGCAGCATGAGCAACATGCAGGTCTACCTGCACCACTTTGCGTTCGTCGTGTACCCCTACATCTGCCTGTCGGTCTTCCTGATGGGGAGTCTGGCCCGCTTTGACCGGGACCAGTACACCTGTAAGAGCGATTCCTCCCAGCTGCTACGGGCAGGATCGCTGCGCTGGGGCAGCAATCTGTTTCATGTCGGCATCCTGTTCCTGTTCTTTGGCCACTTCGCCGGGTTGCTGACGCCACACTGGATTTACGAACACTTCATCACGCCGCAGAACAAGCAACTGGTGGCCGTCTATTCGGGCGGGACTGCGGGACTGGTGTGTTTTGTCGGCCTGGGCTTGCTGCTGCATCGGCGACTGTTCGATCCACGCATCCGGCTCACCAGCCACCGCAGCGATATCGCGATCTTGCTGATCTTGTGGTTTCAGCTGGTGATCGGTCTTGCGACCCTGCCGCTTTCGCTCGGACACCCGGACGGCAGTGCGATGCTCGCGCTGTCCGACTGGGCCCAACGCGTTGTGACGCTGCGTCCGAATGCCGATGGCCTACTGAATCTGGACTGGCCCTTCAAGCTGCACCTGGTGCTGGGCATGACGATATTCCTGCTATTCCCGTTCAGCCGGCTGGTTCATGTGTGGAGCGGCTTTGCCACGGTCGCATTCCTTTTCCGTCCCCACCAGTTGGTGCGCAGCCGCCGTTTGAACCTGCCGGCCAGCCATAACCCGCCGCACCAGCGCAGCGCCCATCTCTGAAACCGCAACCACGAGAAGCAATCCATGTCACCCGACACACCCTGCGTTGATCACACGCCAGCACCCCGCGGTGCCTCGCCGGTGGCGACGGTCAACGGTGTGCCGCTGCACACCGCCCAATCAATCCCGGACACCGACACGCTTCGCCAGCGCGCCTGCACCGAGCTGCTGCGCCAAGCGGCGCAGGAAGCTGGGCTGCTGTCCAACGACGACCAGGCCAACACCGACGGCGTATGCACCGAGGCTGCGAGCGACGCCATCGAGGCGCTGCTCGACAGCGCATTACAGATACCCGAGGCGTCCGATGCAGCGTGTCGCCGCCACCACGCCGCACACGCCAGACGCTACCGCAGCGGCGAGAAAGTCCGCGCCCGCCACATTTTGTTCGCCGTCACGCCAGGCGTCGATGTGCAAGCGCTACGCAACCGCGCAGAAGCCTGCCTGCTCGACCTGCGTTGCCACGTTGGCGCGCAGGACGACTGCTTTGCCAGCGCCGCACGGGAGTTGTCGAATTGCCCTAGCGCGGCGCTAGGCGGCGAACTGGGCTGGCTGAGCGCGGCCGACTGCGCGGCGGAATTTGCCAAAGAACTGCTCGGGCATCCGGGGGTCGGCGTGCTGCCGCACTTGGTGCACAGCCGCTTCGGACTGCATGTGGTCGAGGTGCTGCAGCGCGAACCCGGCCTTGCCCAGGACTACGCTGCGGTCAGCGGCGCAGTCGCCATGGAACTGCGTCAGCAAAGCTATGTGAGCGCGTTGCGCCAGTACCTTCTGCTGCTTGCAGGCAGCGCCACCGTGCAAGGGGTGGACCTTGAGTCGACGGACACGCCCCTAGTGCAGTGAGCGCTTCGCCGCCACTCGGCCATGCGCCCGGGGCCGCCCCGCACGCGCGTGCGGTCGCTAGGAATTTTCCGCCTCCTGAAGCTGGCGCCACATCACCTTGCCGCTGCCGCTCTTTGGTAGTGCGTCGACGAAGGCCACCATTCGCGGCGCCTTGTAAACCGCCATGGTGGCATGGCACCAGCGGACGATATCCTGCTCGCTGACGGTTCCACGGCACGAAGGCCGCAAAACCACGATCGCCTTGACGGTCTCGCCGCGGTAGCTGTCTTTTGCCGCAATCACGCAGGCCTCCTGGATGGCCGGGTGGCCAAACAGGAGCGCTTCCACCTCGGCCGGCCACACTTTGAAGCCCGACGCGTTGATCATCCGCTTGAGCCTGTCGGTGATGAAGAAATAGCCGTCCTGATCGATCCGGCCAAGGTCGCCCGATCGGAAGAAGCGCTTGCCGTCGATCGTGATAAAGGCCGCCGCCGTGGCTTCCGGTCGCTTCCAATAGCCAAGGAAGTTCTGTGGGCCGCAAATCACAATTTCACCCTGCTCTCCGACCGGCATTTCCTGCAGCGTCTGCGGATCGACTACCCGCGCGTCGGTTCCCATATAGGGGATTCCGAGGCACTGTTGCTTGCCCGCGCCGTAGGGGTTGAAATGCGATGGCGCGGCAGTCTCTGTCAGCCCATAACCCTCCAGGTAGTGCAGTCCATAGCGCTCCAAAAGGCGTTGCGCGACGGCCTGCGGCATGGCCGCGCCGCCGCCGCCAATATGCACGATCGACGACAGGTCGTACTGATCGAGATTCGGACTCGCCAGCAGGTCGATCACCATGGTCGGTATATTGGCCCAATGCGTTACACGGCAGGCGGCGATCAGCCGTCCCGCAAGCTCGCGGTCCCACCGCGGCATGATGACCAAAGTCGCCCCGACATAGATGGCGCAGTGCATCACGCTGACCATCCCGGTCACATGAAACATCGGAACCACCGCCAGCGACACATTGTCGGCCGATGTTGCGCCCAGCAGTGCCGCCGCCGCCACCTGATGCATGACGCTCGCGTGTGCGTGCATGCAGCCCTTGGGAAGCCCGGTGGTGCCGCTGGTGTAGGGCAGCAGCGCAAGGTCGCCAGGCTCGGCCTCGTGCGCGAGCTTATCGGCGCTGCAGGCCAACGCCTGTGCCCAGTCGATGACTGTGCCGCCCAGTAGTTCCGGGGCCCGGTGGCGCCGCGTTAACCAATCCATCCAGGCAGCAGGCGGCGCCTGTTCACCCTGCACCCGTTCATCGAAGGCATCGGCGAAATGCGTCACGATCACATGCGACAGGCGCTGCGGGGGCTCCAGCGCGTTGCTGGCACGGGCGAGTTCGTCCGCTAGGTCGGCGGTGGTGATAGCGCAGCGAGCGTCCGGGTCGGCAATGTAGTGCTTGAGTTCCTCACTGCGGTTCATCGGGTTGACCGGGACCACCACCGCGCCGGCGCGCAATATGGCCCAATGCGCGGCCACCAGTTGGGGACAGTTCTGCATGTTGAGCAGAACCCGGTCACCCGCTCGCACGCCGATCTGGTGCAAGAAAGAAGCAAGCCGCTGCGCCTGTTCGTCCAACTGCCGGTAGCTGAGCACCGAGCCGAAGAACACCAGAGCGGCCTTGTCGGGATAGCGCATGGCGCTGACGGACAGGTTGTGCCACAGCGCGGTCGCCGGTGGCGTGATGCGCCACGGCGTGCGCTTGGGCCAGAATGTGTGGTGCGCGCGAAACGCAGAACGGTCCGCCGGAGATGATGGGAAGGTCATGGAGTACGCTCCTATCGGTGGTTTGCGTCGGACTTCCATCGGAGCATAAGGGCAGCGCCCCGGCACCATCAAGGTGCGCCATCGCGCGCCGCCCGCTGTCCCTGAGGGCGCCCGCTCGTGCCGCGCAAGACGACGTGGCCCGCGCCTGCCATGCCCGGAAATTGCAGGGGGTT
>Ga0114974_10001310_pt1 | contig 19717 bp, 17 predicted proteins | sample S_130206_EF_Meta_FD_87318 | JGI IMG/M metagenome (GOLD analysis project Ga0114974, IMG submission 87318) | Freshwater microbial communities from Lake Simoncouche, Canada to study carbon cycling - S_130206_EF_MetaG | ecosystem: Environmental > Aquatic > Freshwater > Lake | place: Lake... | reverse complement strand
TCGCATCGGCGGTTGCGTTCGCCGGCCAGGCGGACCCCAAGATCGACAAGATGAAGAACCCCGCGGCGTTCACGGAGACGGCGCCGGCCACCTACAAGGTGAAGTTCGACACCAGCAAGGGCCCCTTCGTCGTCACCGTGCATCGCGACTGGGCGCCGCTCGGTGCGGACCGTCTCTTCAACCTGGTGAAGGCCGGGTTCTACGACGACGTGCGGTTCTTCCGGGTGATCCCGGGCTTCATGGCGCAGTTCGGCATCCATGGCCGCCCGTCGGTGATGGAAGCCTGGCGTCCGGCCCGCATCAAGGACGATGCGGTCAAGCAGAGCAATCTGCGCGGCTACGTCACCTTCGCGACCTCCGGTCCGAACACGCGTACCACCCAACTGTTCGTGAACTTCCGCGACAACGCCGGCCTCGACAAGCAGGGATTCGCGCCGGTCGGACAGATCACCACCGGCATGGACATCGTCGATCAGCTCTACGACGGCTACGGTGAGGGCGCTCCCCGCGGCAAGGGCCCCGACCAGAATGCGATGCAGACGGAAGGCAACACCTACCTCGCGAAGGGGTTCCCGAAGCTCGACTTCATCAAGACCGCCACGATCGTTCCGTAGCACGCAGCTACGATTGGCAGTACAACAGCAGGGACGGTGCGGGAACCCGCATCGTCCCTTTGTTCGTTGGGCCCCACCCATGACTGACTCCCTCGCCCCAGGCCTCGCGGCGCTCGCCGACGGCCAGCACCCCGACCCGTTCTCGCTGCTCGGACCGCACCTCACGCCGGAGGGGCGCGTGGTCATTCGCGCCCTCAGGCCAGACGCCTCGCGCGTCGACGTGCGGTTGCTCCCGTCAGGCGAGCTGACGCCGATGACGCGGCTCTCCAGCGACGGCCTGTTCGAGCTGACGCTGACGGCGAGGTCGGTGCCCGACTATCGCCTGTTGCCGACATCGTGGAGCGGGCTGTCGTCCGTGGTGGACGATCCCTACCGCTACGGCAGCGTGCTCACCGATTTCGACCTGCACCTGTTCGGCGAGGGCACGCATCATCGCGCCTTCGAGATCCTGGGCGCGCACCGGCGGCAGATCGGCACGACCACCGGCGTGCACTTCGCTGTCTGGGCGCCAAGCGCCCAGCGGGTGAGCGTGGTCGGCGACTTCAACGCGTGGGACGGCCGCCTGCACCCGATGCGGCACTTCACGCTCTCTGGCGTGTGGGAACTGTTCATCCCTGATCTGCAGGACGGCGAGAAGTACAAATTCGAGATCCGGACGTCTGCCGGCCACCTGCTGAAGAAGAGCGATCCCTACGGCTTCGCCTTCGAGCTGCCGCCGCAGACCGCCTCAATCGTTCGCGATATCTCCGGTTACACCTGGCAGGACAGCCACTGGATGTCGACGCGCGAGGAACACGGCGGCTGGATGAAGCGGCCGATGTCGATCTACGAGGTGCACCTCGGATCGTGGGCGCGAGTGCCGGAAGACGGCGACCGCGTGCTGACCTACCGCGAGCTTGCGGCGCGTCTGGTGCCCTATGTGGTGGAGATGGGCTTCACGCACATCGAGCTGCTGCCGGTGATGGAGCATCCGTTCACCGGCTCATGGGGCTACCAGGTGATCGGCTTCTTTGCGCCGACCAGCCGCTACGGCTCGCCTGAAGATTTCAAGTTCTTCGTCGACGCGTGCCACCAGGCCGGCATCGGCGTCATCCTCGACTGGGTGCCGGGACATTTCCCGAAGGACGCGCACGGTCTCGCGCGCTTCGACGGGACGGCGCTCTACGAGCATGCCGACCCGCGTCAGGGTGAACAACCCGATTGGGGCACGCTCGTCTTCAACTACGGCCGGAACGAAGTCCGCAATTTCCTGCTGTCGAATGCGCTGTTCTGGCTCGAGGAGTACCACCTCGATGGTCTGCGCGTCGACGCCGTCGCCTCGATGTTGTATCTCGACTACTCACGCAACCCCGGCGAGTGGGTGCCGAACAAGTTCGGTGGCCGCGAGAACCTCGATGCGATCGACTTCCTGCAGCGCCTGAACGCCCTCACGCACGGCGAGCATCCGGGCACGATCACCGCGGCGGAGGAATCGACGTCGTTCCCCGGCGTCTGCCGCCCCGTGCACCTCGGCGGTCTCGGTTTCACCTACAAGTGGAACATGGGCTGGATGCACGACCTGATCGAGTACACGCACAGCGATCCGATTCATCGGCGGTGGCGGCACAACCTGCTCACGTTCTCCATGATCTACAACTACTCGGAGAACTACATTCTGCCGTTCTCGCACGATGAAGTCGTGCACGGCAAGGGGCCGATGCTCGACAAGATGGCGGGGGACGTGTGGCAGAAGCACGCGACGCTGCGCGCCCTCTACGGCTTCAAGCTCGGGCACCCGGGCAAGAAGCTGACGTTCATGGGGAACGAGTTCGCCCAGCCGCGCGAATGGCATCACGACCGGAGCCTCGACTGGCACCTGCTCGACAGTCCTCACCACGCCGGCATGAAGCGCTACGTGCAGGAGCTGAACCGGCTGCTCCATACCGAGCCGGCGCTCTACGAAACCGACTTCCAAGGCGGCGGGTTCCGCTGGATCGACTGTAGCGACAACGAGCACAGCGTCGTGTCGATCATGCGCACGGCGCTCGATCGGCGCGACTTCGTGGTCATGGTGTTCAACTTCACGCCCCTGCCGCGGTATGACTACCGCGTCGGCGTGCCCGCGGGCGGCTTCTACCAGGAACTGCTGAACAGCGACGCGTCGCTGTTCGGTGGCGGCGACGCCGGCAACGGGGGCGGCGTGGACAGCGAGTCCACCGGCGCGCACGGCTACGCCGAGTCGGTGCGGCTCACGCTGCCGCCGCTCAGTTGCCTGATGCTGAAGCGCCGCTGACCCGGCCTGTGGTGTCGTCGCTCCGCCACTCACGCACCACGGCCGTCGTCCTCGTCACCGCCACCGCGGTGGTCGATATTCTCGCCTTCTCGATGGCGGTGCCGGTGCTGCCTGATCTGAGCCGCCGGCTCGGGGCGTCGCCAACCACCATCGGGTTGCTCTTCGGCATCTTCGGGGTGTCGGTCCTGATGACCTCGGTGCCAATGGGCGGCCGGTCGGACCGCACCGGCCGTCGCGGGCCGCTGCTCGCCGGCGCGCTCGGCCTCGCTGTTTCCAGCGCCGCCTTTGCGATCTCCACCACGCTGCCGTTCCTGTTTCTCGCCCGGTTCCTGCAGGGCGCCGCCGACGCCGTCACCTGGGTGGTGGGGCTGGCGCTCGTGGCCGACCTCTACGCCGAGGACGAGCGCGGTCGCATCATGGGGTTGGTCATGGCCGGCACCAACATCGGCTTCCTCGCCGGGCCGTCTCTCGGTGGCTGGCTCTACGAGGTTGGAGGACCGCGCGTGCCGTATCTGGTGGTGGCTGGCCTGGCGCTGCTCTGCGCCGCCGGCTTCTGGTGGATTCGTCCGCCAGTCCATCGTGCGGTGACCGAGGCCGTGCCGTTCGCACGGCTGATGCGCGACCGCCAGGTGCGGGTCTGTGCCCTCACTATCGTGCTCGGCGGTGGCGCCCTGGCGCTGGTCGAGCCCACGCTGTCGCTCCATCTGGCCGATGTGGCCGGACTCGGCCCTGCACGCATCGGCATGGTGATGGGCGGCGCGGCGGTGATGTCGGCGATGCTCCATCCCGGCATGGGGCGGTTGGCAGACCGGATCGACCTTCGGCGGCTCATGCTGGCGGGCCTTGGCGGCATCGGCCTGACGTTGCCACTGCTATCGCTCGCGGACACGTTCGTGAGTGCGGCGGTGGTCTACGCTGTCTTCATGGTGCCGGTGGCGGCGATGGTGACGCCGTCGCTGGCGTACATGGCCTCGGCGACCACCGCGTCTGGCGTCCGCTCGTTCGGTGTCGCCTACGGCATCTACAACTGCGCGTGGGCCACGGGACTCCTGCTCGGTCCGGCTATCGGCGGCGCGGCGTACGAACACATCGGCTTCAGGGCGCTGATGTGGACGACGGCGCCGGCCCTCCTGGTGGCGACGCTCGCGCTTACCCGCGTACGCGTCTCTCGTGCCCCAGCGCCCGGGGTGTAGAATCCGAACTCGGAGGCTATATCCATGAGTCATTCGCGCATCGCTCTTGCGCTCGCCGCCTGTCTCGCCGTGGCTTCGACGCAGGCGTTGAGAGCCGACGTTCGGTCCGATCAGAAAACCAAGTTCCAGCTTGCCGGCCCGCTCGGCAAGGTCGTGAATTTCTTCGGTGGCAAGGCCGCCCGCGATGGGGTGACCTCGACGGTGGCCCTGAAGGGCAACCGGATGATGACCACCACCGGCGATTCGGGCGGTCAGATCATCGATCTGACCGAAGAGAAGGTCTACAACCTCGACCTGAAGAAGAAGTCGTACACGGTGGTCACCTTCGCCCAACTGCGCCAGCAGATGGAAGACGCGCGGAAGCGGGCGCAGGAAGAGGCCGCCAAGAATCCGGAGGCGGACAAGCCCGCCCAGCGCGACCCGAACGCGAAAGAGGTCGAGGTCGACTTCGACGTCAAGAACACCGGCGAGAAGAAGGACATCAACGGCTTCGCCACCACGCAGTCGATCATGACCATCACCGTGCGTGAGAAGGGCAAGACGCTGCAGCAGGCCGGCGGCATGGTCCTCACCAGCGACATCTGGCTGACGCCGTCCATTCCCGCGATGAAGGAAGTCGCCGACTTCCACATGAAGTACGCCCAGAAGCTCTATGGGCCGATGATCGAAGGCGCGTCGCCACAGGACATGGCGTCGGCGATGGCGATGTATCCGCAGATGAAGCCGGCCCTCGAACGCATGGCCGCCGAAGGGCGCAAGCTGCAGGGCACGGCCATCCTCACCACGACCACGATCGACGCCGTGCAGTCGGCAGAGCAGGTGGCCGCGTCGCAGAGTTCGGCCGGTGACGCGAAGTCCTCTGGCGGTTCGGCGCCGCCCAGTGTGGGCGGCCTCATCGGCGGCTTCGGTCGCCGCATGGCGAAGAAGAAGGAAGACGAGCCGGCGGTTGCCGCCGGTCCGAAGGACCGCGCGACGGTGCTCACCACCACCAACGAAACGCTGAAGCTGTCGACGACGGTGGCCGACGCAGAGGTAGCCGTTCCTGCCGGCTTCAAGGAAAGCAAGTAGACCGGGTCGTTCCGGCGCGGCCTCCCCGGTCGCGCCGGAGTTCTCGCAGCTCCGCCTCACCGACCATCACTTCGCCGGCCCCTCCAATCGCTTCTGGACGCTGCTCTTCGATGCGGACCTCATCCCGGAGCGCATTGGCTTCCTCGACGACGACCGCCTGCCCGAGTGGGGATTCGGCGTGAGCAACCTCGTGCCGAGGCCGACGCCTGGCATGGACACGATTCGGCCGGAGGAGTTCGCCGCCGGCCTCGTGACGCTGCGGCTTCGCTCGGCCCTCAGTCGGACCAATTCGAAGGCGCTCGCGTTGCTGCGGGGGCACTTCCGGACGCCGCTCCCCGGCGTGCCGTAGCCGCGCACCTTCAGGTGCGCCACGTCCTGCGACCGGCCCGGCTGTTCTTCGTGCCCTTCGGGTCGTTCGTGAGAGTGGCCCCCTGCTGGTACGTGAAGGTTCGCGGCGACGCCACACCGAAATGGAAAACGCTCTAGCCGAAGCAGGTTGATGCCAGAATGCCGGGGTGAGCAGCGCCTGGTGCGTCCGGCCGGCGAGCGTGTATCGGCTCGTGCTCGTTGTGCGCATCGCCCTGTGCGTTCTGGCCGTGTCCGCGCGGCCCGTGCACGCGCAGCCACAGGGCGTGGCCTCACTCGTCCTCGACCTGCAGACGAAGATGACGCTGGCCGCCGAGCGACCCGACGTGATCGACCGTCCGCTACTGCCGGGCTCGGTCATGAAGATTGCGGCGGTGGCGGCCGCGCTCGAGTCGGGCCTCATTACGCCCCGCACCTCCATCGTCTGCACCCGCACCATCGTGGTGGATGGCCACCAGCTCACCTGCACCCATCCCGACCTCCATCGTCCGCTCAACGCTGAGGAAGCGCTCGCCCACTCCTGCAATGTGTTCGTCGGCACCGTTGCGGCGCGCCTGTCGCGTGCGGCATTCGACCGCAGCCTCAGCAGCCTGGGTCTGCCGCCGAGCGATCCAGCGGCGTCCGTGCGCGCCTCGGCGCTTGGTCTCGAAGGAACGAGACTGACGCCGCGCGCCCTGATTGCGGCCGTCGCCCGCGTGGCGGGAACACCAACCGCGCCCGCGTGGCGGTCGTCGACGCTCGATACCCTGCGCGCCGGACTGCGCGGTGCCGCTCGTGCCGGTACGGCGTCGGCGCTGGGGGCGGCCGGCATCGATGCGCTGGCCAAGACCGGCACCGTCGGCGTCGGCCGCGTGTCACAGGGACTGGTGGTGGGGGTCACGCCGTCGACGGCGCCCACGACCGGATTCGCACTGCTGGTCTCCGGCGGTGCGGGCACCGACGCGGCCTCGCTGGCGGTGACGCGGTTGCGGACCGCAGCGCAGGCGCGAGCCCCCGCCACTGCCGGGCCCGCCGCGGCGGCGCCGCCGATGGCGCGCACGCTGCGTATCGGCGTCACGCAGCGCACGGGCGGCTACGCGGTCGCGGCGATGCCGCTCGACGACTACGTGGCGGGCGTGACGGCCGGCGAAGCCGAGAGTGCGTCGGCGCCAGCGGCACTCGAGGCGCTGGCGATTGCCGCCCGCACCTACGCCCTGGCCAATACCGGCCGCCACGCGGCCGACGGCTTCGACCTCTGCGACTTGACGCACTGCCAGGTGCTCCGTCGCGCCACGCGCGCATCGACAGCCGCAGCGACGGCGACAGCCGGCACCGTTCTGTCGGCCGGTGGCCGCGTCGCGGAGGTGTACTACACGGCGTCGTGCGGCGGGCACACCGAGAAACCCTCGGCGGTGTGGCGCGGTGCCCGCGACGAACCGCACCTGCCCTCGCGCCCGGACACGTCGTGTGGCGGTGAGCCGGCATGGTCGTCAGAGATTGCCGCGCGCGACCTGCTGCGTGCGCTTCGCGCAGGCGGCTTCTCGGGCGAGACCATCCGCGGCGTCAGCGTGATTGGCCGCACCGGGTCTGGTCGCGCCGCATGGTTGCGCATCGACGGCGTCACGCCCGCCGAGATCTCGGGCGAGAACCTGCGCTCGCTCGTCGGCCGCGTGCTCGGCTGGCAGCATGTCCGCAGCACGCTGTTCGAGGTGACGCGCACGCCTTCGGGCTACAGGTTCGCGGGACGTGGCGCCGGACACGGCGTCGGCCTCTGTGTGGTGGGCGCCGCGCAGCGGGCCCGTAACGGTGCCAATGCGGCCGCCATCCTGCGCGCATACTATCCCGGCCTCACACTGCGGACCCTTGTGGCTGGCGACAGCACGCCGGTGGTGCGGGTCGTGTTGCCGCTCGAACAGGAGGCCGCGCGGCGCGACGTCACGAACCTTGTCGAGCGGAGCCTCGCCGACGTCGCGGCTCGCCTCGGAACGACCGCTGCCTCACCGGTGCAACTGCGCTTCCATCCCACTGTCGAAAGCTACCAGCGGGCGACTGGCCAGCCCTGGTTCACCGCGGCCGCCACGCGAGGCGACCGCATCGACCTGCTGCCGCTGCCCGTGCTGCGGCAGCGCGGACTGCTCGAATCGACGGTACGCCATGAGCTAGCGCACGTGCTGACCGCGCGTGCGCTGAGCGGCTCGCCCCGGTGGCTCTCGGAAGGAGTGGCGGTGTGGGCCGAGCGCGGCGCGGCAGCGGCTGCTCCCGGGGCGGCATGTCCTGCCGACCCCGAATTCGAGACGGCCGCGTCCCCCGAGGCGCTGCGCCGCGTCTACGATCGGGCCGCGGCGTGCTACGCCCGCGAACTGCAGCGCGGACGGTCGTGGAACGCGCTGGGGCGCTAGACGTTCGCCCGTCTGGCGAAGACGTGCAGCACGAGCACGACCAGCACCGCGCCGGCGAGGAACAGTGCACCGAGCTTCACCGACACGAACGCCAGTTCGGTGAGGTCGGCCGTCATCCCCTTCGGCCGCCAGTAGACGAACGACCACAGCCCCCATCCCGCCAGCAGCGCCAGCACGGTGGTGCCAAGCGGCAGTGGGGCCAGCGCACCGCCCAGGCCACGCACGGCGCCGTTGCCGCGGCCAGCGGCCATGCCGGCGGTCGCGGCCGCCACCGCCGCGAGGCCGAGTCCCCAGCGCAGCAGCCACATCAGCCACTCGATGCCGGTGTGCAGGCCTGCCGTGCGATCGGTGCCTGCATAGCGCAGGAACAGCGCATCGATCTCACCACGGTGCAGTACCCACTGGTCGCCGATGGCGCCGGTGACCCACACCAGCCCGAGCAGCGCGACCGTTCCGAGCAGGAACCCGGGCAGCGCGCGGACGCCGCACGCGACCGCGGTCCGACGCGCCTCTCCGCCCGCGAGGGCGATGACCGTGCCGGTGGTCACCCCGACGATCAGGGCGCCGAGCACGACCAGCAGCGCCGACAGCAGCAGCGCCAGCACGTTCGATTCGGGAACACGCAGCAATTCCCAGTACGCGCCCCCTGCGAGCGCCGCGCCAAGAATGGTGACAAGCAGACCCGACCACACCGTGCGCGCGCTCACTGCACTCCCTCCGGCGAGACCGTGAGGGTCATCGCATCGCTCGATGCCGAGACATCGGGCACGTACATCGGCGACACGTGCGCGGGCATCGCGCTGAACGTGCCGGGCGTGGTCACCTTGAGCAGGTACCTGAACTCGTGCCGCCCGCCTGACAGCCGGTCGAGGAAGTAGACCGTCCGGTCGTCGCGCAGTTCGCGCTGGCTGCCGTAGTCCCACGCCTGCCGCCGTTCGAGTTCGTAGGCGCCGTCACGTTCGATCGCCTCGGTGCCGGCCGGGATCGGATCCTCGAGCATCAGGTAGCGCCAGTCGGCCGACCCGGCCACCGTGAGTCGCACCAGCACCAGGTCGCCGGTCTTCACCGGTCCGGCCAGCGGCGTCTCGCGATAGACGATGCGCCCCTGCACGGTGACGGGCGACAGCGTGAAGTACTGCCGCAGCATCGCCAGGCGCCTGCTGCCCGTGCGTTCGGCGGCAGCCGGCTTGTCGTAGTAGCGCACACCCGCATCGAAGTAGAGCGTGCCTTCGCCCTGCGTGACGATCCGGATCGTCGTGGTCCCGTCGCCGGCCGGTGCCTCGATGCGCAGCGGATTCGGCGCGGTCAACGACGCCGCGTCGAAGCGGGCGGTGCCGACGCGCGTGCCGTTCACCAGCACCTCGGCGTTCACCGGCGCCGGCTTCTCGCCGCGCGCCTTCATGAACGACAGCAGCCCCTGCAGCGCCAGCGCCGTCTGCTTGGTGCTGACCCAGTACGAGCCGGCGGTGCGATTGGCCATCAGCCAGCGCGCCGCTCGCTCGAGCACCGGGTCGTTCGTGCCGCGGTCGGCCAGCGCCTTCAGCGCCAGTGCCGTCGCTTCGGCCGTTGTGTCGGCGAAGTCGTCGAGCAGGGCATCGGCGTCGACCGGCCACGAGGCGAGTTCGCCCTGCGTGCGCGCCGCCGCGACCAGCTCGCGCGCCAGCGCGGCGCCACGCTGGTCCTTGCGTGCGTCGAGGGTCATCAGCAGATACGCCTGGCCGGTCGTGCTCATGCGCGAACGCGCATTCCACAACCCGTCGAGAGCCGCGGTGAGGTTGAACGCTTCTGCCTCGGCGCGCGCGAGCACGTAGGCTTCATAGGCCTTCAGGTCCGGGAGGGCGCGTGGATACTCGGTCCACAGCGCCTGCAATGCGCGGGCGCCGTTCGAGATGCGCCAGCCTTCCACCTCGACGCCGTTGGCGCGCGCGTCGATGAGGCCATCGACCGCGTAGGCGGTCATGAACGGATGGTTCTGGTCGGTCTTCCACCAGCCCCAGCCGCCGTCGTCGTGCTGGTAGTCGTAGAGGCGCTTCAGGCCGTCGGACACCTGCCGGTCGAGCGACCGCATCCGCTCGGTCGGCGTGAGCTGCATGTCGCTGAGCGCATGCAGGACGGTGAGGTTGGGGACGAACGACGACAACGTCTGCTCCGTGCAGCCCCACGGGAACGACGTGAGGTAGTCGAGCGCGCCGAGCATCGAGCCGGCCATCGACGGTGCCAGCGCGACGCGCACGGTCCGGCCGGAAGCGTTGGCGGTTGGCGGGATGGTGAACTCGAGGTTCTTCGGCTCGGCGGTGAGCACCGAACCCGAGGTGCCGGCATTGCGCTGCAGCCCCGCCGGGTTCACCGGCAGCGTCAGCGCCATCGCATCGCCGGCCACGTCGCTCGTCGCCGTGCCGGTGAGGGTGACCGGCTGCACCGTGTTCGCGATGAACTGCCAGTCGGTGCGCTGCTGCCCGTTCTGTGCCACCTGCAGGGTCCGAGCGCCGGTCGCCGCACCCGCCGCTTCGCCAGAGGCCAGTCCGTCAGCCGTCACGGTGACGGCCACGGCCTTCTGCTCTGGCAGGTAGTTGTGGACGATGGCGGGTACGGTGACACGGTCGCCTTCGGTGAGGAAGCGCGGCGTGATGACACGCAGGATCAGGTCCTTCGTCGTCGTCGTGTGCGCTACCGTCGAGCCGACGTGCGTCGACGTGGTGACCGCACGGACGGTGAGGCGCCACGAGGTGAGCGAGTCAGGGTAGTCGACCTTCACGCGCGCCGTGCCCGTGGCGTCGGTCGTGACGTTCGCCGACCAGTAGACCGTGTCGGGGAAGTCCTTGCGGACGCGCGGCCGATCGGGCCGGTCGGCCTTGAAGTCGGCGAGCGTCAGCGGACGCCGCCGCTGCGCCAGCAGCAGCGGCTCGGTGCCTGAGTAGCCGACGAACGGATAGTCGCGCGAGAACGAGGTCGACACCTCGTTGTATTCACGCCGGTAGAAGAAGCGCAGCGGATCGGGCGTGTGATCGGGGCGCACGCCGTAGAGCGCCTCGTCGACCAGGCCGACGCTCAACTGCGCGCGGACCGGCGCGCCCGCGGCGTCAGTCACGTGCATGGTGAACGTCGCCGGTTCGCCCGGCCTGGCCACCGGGCGATCGGTGTCGGCGGTGATAGTGAGCTGACGCTCCACCGCTGGCACGGTGAGACGCCGCTCGGCGCGGAACAGGCGATCGTCCTTGAGGAACGCGATGCTGACGTAGGTGTCGCCGATGTCGTCGGTGGAGATCGGCACATCGATGGCGCCGCCGCTGCCGGCCTTCACCACCTGGTGATACGAGATGTGCTGGTTCTCCTTCGTCACCAGCACCTGCGCGTCGAAGTCTTCGCCCTGCACCATGATGCGTGCGGTGTCGCCAGGTGCGTAGGTGCGGCGGTCGGCGATCAGCTCCAGGAACCGGTCGCCGTCATCGAAGCCGTCGGCGCTCTGCCCAGGCACGTAGAGGCTGGTGAGGTCGGCGACCTGGCGCCCTTCCGAACTCGTAGCCAGCCGGACCCGGTAACTACCCGGTTCACGCGGCGCGGTCGTCGTCCAGCGCGCGCGGCCGTCGGCGTCGGTGGTGACATCGCCCTGCTGGAGGACGGTGACGCGAGGGTTGTCGTAGCCGTTGCGATAGTCGACCTGTTCCAGTACCGCGTGAACACGGATGCTGGCCTGCGGCGCGCCGTCGTAGGCGAGCGCGCGAACGCGGACGTTCGCGGCGTCGCCGGGGTTGTAGATGAAGCGCTCGGCCGCGGCCACGAGCAGCAACCGGCCGACCGTGGCGACGGTGGACGCGGAGCCAGACACCTCGCGGCCGCTCTCGTCGCCAACCGTGGCCGTGATGCGTGCCGTGTAGTCGCGGCCATCGTCCCCCAGTTCGAGCGGGACGGTGATCTGCGCTTCGCCCTTGTCGTTCAGCGTCGCGGTGCCTTCGTACGCGGCCTCGCCGCCGTCGCCGTAGAACTGGTCGCCGTTGTCCTCGTCGCCGAACGCCTCGAAGCGCAGCGGCGAGTAGTAGGGCTGCCGGTGCAGCACGTACTTCACCGTGCCGCCGGCCACTGGCTGTCCGAAGTAGTAACGCGCCGCGACGGTGGCCGTGGCCTGTCCGCCCTGACGCTCGAACTTCGTGGCGGGGCGGACGGCGACATCGAATTCCGGCTTGCGGTACTCCTGCACTTCGAACGAGCTCGACGCGGTGTCGTCGCCGCTGACGACGCGGATGTTGTAGTAGCCGAGTGATGCCGTGGCCGGCAGCGTGAACGAACCGCTCACCGACCCGAAGTCGTCCACCGTCTTGCGTTCGCGCAGCAGCACCTTCTGGCTGTCATCGGCGATCGACACCTCGACGGGGCTCGTGCCGAACGGTGTGAGGGCGCCGCGGGTGCGCCAGCGCAGCACGCTGCGGAAGTGCACGGTGTGTCCGGGGCGATAGACCGGACGGTCGGTGTAGGTGTAGCCCACCAGTGCGCGCGTGGCTTCACGAATCGTAAATGCGCCGGGGTCGGTGGCGGCGGCTTGCCCGTGACAGTCGGCCACGGTCACCAGGCTGTCCGGCTCGTCGACGTCGACGTCGGTCTTGAACGTGCCGTCCGCCGCGGTGGTGCCGCTCCCCACCTGCTTCTGGTCGGCGAGAATGCCGACGCGGCAGCCAGGCAGTGGATCGCCGGTGAAGCGGTTGGCCGCGAACACCAGCAGTTCGCCGGGTGCGGTCTTCGTCACCAGCCCGACATCGGACACGATGACGACCGTGTAGGCGCGGAGTGGCGGGTTCACCGCCTCGACGACGTAGACGCCAGGCTGGGAGAGCGCGAGCGGAATGCGGCGATACTCGGCGTCGCGCACCGGCGGCAACAGTTCGCGCCACGACGTGACCAACTGCGACGCATTCAGCAGCGGTACCTGCGCGAAGGTGTTCACGTTTAGCGTGCGGCGCAGCACCACGTCCTGCGTGTCCTGCTGCTGGTTGCGCAGGCGCCGATACTCGGGCGAGAACTGCCGGCGCGTGAACGACCGCAGTGCGCTGCGACGCTCGGCCTTCCAGCCGGCGATGCGTTCGAGCCAGGTCTGCTCCTGCGGCACCACCGGGTCTGCGCTGCCGAGTTCGTGGGCATCGCGCAGTTTCGCGAAGAAGCCGAACGTGTCGTTGACGCGGTAGACGCGGAAGTCGAGATGGTCGACCTGCCGGTGCGTCAGCGTCAGCGCCGGCGACTCCTTCGTGGTGAAGATGTGGCTGGTGGCCAGCGAGAACGCCGGGCGTGCGCCCTGGTCTTGCGCCCGCAGCGGGCTGGCCGCGGCCAGCAGCAGCGCACCGAGGATGAAGGCGTGAGGCACGCCGCGTGAGAACGGTCGCATCAGTGTTCCCTGTCGAGGATGTTCAGCCGGAAGACGCCGATGAACTCCGCATTCGCGGAGACGGGACGCCAGCGCGGCGACGGGTGTCGTTCGAGATCGGCGAGTGCGACCTTGCGCACCTCGCCCGGGGTGCCGTGGTCGGGGCCTGTATGGTAAACGAGCCAGTCGCGCCGAGCGCGGTCGAAGCGCGAGTCGCCGACGAACATCATGAGGTGCGACGGACTCGCCGCATCGGCGTGCCGGAAGTAGAGCAGATCGCCAGGCTCGGCGGCCCGCACGTCGCGGCCGATGCGCCGGCTGTTCAACGCCACGATCGTCTCGGCGTCGGCGAATTCGGCGAAGCGATCCGGCGTACGTGCCACACGGAACAGCAGCAGCGCACCGTCGAGTGTGGGCGGCGTCTGCCTCACGTCGGGCAGCGACACGAGGCGCGGCAGTTGTGCCGACTGGAACCAGGCCGCCGTGTGCGGGCGCAGCGCTTCGCGGTAGGCGTGACGGATGAGCGCCGCGCAGTCGACGACGTCGGCGCTGCGGCGCTCGAACTGCGCGTCGGCAAGGAAGGTGAACCAGGCGCGGAACGCACCGCGGTCGGTGTCGTCCAGCACGAGACGGTGCGGCGCCGCCGCGGCGGCGAGCACCGAGGACGCAACGAGCAGCGCTGCCACGCCGAGCCGCAGGCGCCGTCCGGACGCAGCGCGTGCGGCGATGGTCACGCGCGCTCCGCGGTCGTCGTGGCGCCGCCGGCAGCGGCGGTCACGCCGGGCCTGGGGAGCCGCACCAGGAAGCTGCTGCCCTGGCCGCGCGGGTTGGCCGCAGCGGTGATGCTGCCGCCGTGCATCTCGACGATGTGCTTGCACAGGCCGAGGCCAAGGCCGAGCCCGCCCGACGATGACGTGGCCCTGCCCTGCTCGAAGAGGTCGAAGACGTGGGGGAGCACCGCTGATGCGATGCCTGGCCCGTCGTCAGCCACTTCGATGGTGATGGCCGGGCCGAGGTCGGCCACGGTGACACAGATCTCGGCCTGGGCCGGACAGTACTTCGAGGCGTTGTCGATCAGGTTCGACAGGACCTGCACGAGGCGCGCCTGGTCGGCCTGCAGGGGCACCGCGTGGGGCGGCACTGACACCACGAGCGCCTGCTGTTTTGCAGTCACTGCGTCGCGGCTGCCGTCGGTGGCGTGTTCGACGCAACTGCGCAGGTCGACGGGCGCGGCGTGCAGCGTGAGCCGTCCGCGCGTGATGCGGCCGACGTCGAGCAGGTCGTCGACAAGACGGCGAATCTGTGCGGCCTGTCGCGACACCACGCTGATGGCTGACTGCGTGCGCGGATCGTGGTCGCGTCCCTCGAGCGTCGCGACCGCCGTGGTGATGACGCCCACCGGATTGCGCAGTTCGTGCGACAGCGTGGCGAGGAACACGTCTTTCTTGCGGTCGGCGTCGCGCAATTGCTCGTTGGCCGCAGCCAGATCGCGCTCGGCGCGGCGCGCGCGGTGCCCCATGAAGATGAGGAGCCCGGACGATGTGCCGAAGGTGAGCAGTGCGACGAGGTCCTGCGGTTGTGTCGCGACGACGCCGCCTTCCGGTTGGACGAACAGGTAGGCGCCGCCGACGTAGGCGAGGGCCGCCGTGACGACCGCGGGGCGCCAGCCGAGGGTGAGCACCGAGGCGGCAATGGCGACGAAGCCGGGTGCGAAGGGCTGTACCGGACCGAGCCACGGATTCAGGGCCAGACGCGCGGCCAAGGCGGCCGCGGCCAATCCGGCCGCGAAGAGGAAGTCCAGAGGCCGTTCAGTCGTGCGCATCCTGTCCGTCTGGACATTGTAAATGAAGCACGGGGCGCCTTTAGCACATGCGCTCGCGAAGGGGGCAGATATCGTTCGAGTCGGCGGAGCGAACGGGGGATCAGTCCCCGATCGAGGCGCTGGTCACCGGCGCGCCGGCGAAGGGCACCTGGGCGAGGCTGACGGCGATTCCGGCCGAAGGGAGAGTCGAGCGCGGGTTCATCTGAATCTCTACATGCAGTATGCGCCGACTGCCGGGTTGCCGACCCGCGGTCGGGGGCCATCCAGTAAGGACATGTCTCCTTAACGTGTTGATCGATGAGCTGTGTTTCCGTCAAGAACTACCCGGCAACGTGGACCGCGACCTGGACTGATCACCGTCGAGACGCCGCCGTCCTGGCACGCGATGCCTTGCGCCGAGGACGCCTTCGAGGGTCAGCTGACCTCGTGGCAGACGAACTCGACCGGCGGCAGGCTCCCGACGCGAGCGATCGGCGTACCGACCTTCTTGGGCTCATGTTCTCGTGCTGTCATCCCGACACCGCCGGCCACGGCCGATCCGGGAACCGACGCGCAGCGGCAGGTCTTTCGACGGAGGCTCGCCGACCGTGCCGCCGGCGCCGAGGCGACCTGACGACCACTCGTGATGGCGACTACGTCGCGCGCATGCGGTTGCCGCGCGCGTGGTGCTCGACCTCAGCGAGGCCCAGTTCCTCCATGAGCGGCGGCACGTACATGCCGAAGCGGCCGCGCAGACCCTTCTTCCGGCCATACCATCCGCCCACGGGATTCTTCGGCGAACGGCCCCACGCCTCCACAGTGTCTGGCCTGGCTGGCTTCTGCTCGTCGGCCGAGCCCAGCTCCATCCAGTCTCCGTGCGCCGCCAGCATCGCGTGGAGGTCTTTCAGGCAACGGTAGTCGTAGTGAAGGACGGTCTTCCCCACCGTGCACACCAGCATCTCGACGCCGCCGATGGTGTCGCGGTGCATCGTAAAGTCGGATGTGAGCGGCGGTGTCTTCAACTTCCACGGGTCGGCAGCAGTGCCTGTGGCTGTGGCCATGTGCGAGTCCTCTAGGATCGTTCGGCTTCCATCTTCAGGTCCGCGGCGTATTGCTCGAAGACCGGCGTGAAGTCCGGCAGCGACAGGCCGATCAGGGGCAGCATGAAGCCGGTGAACACTTCTTCCATCGAAAAAGCCGTCGAGCCGCCGCCTTGTGGCGTGAGCGTATAGGTCCGGACGCCGCGGAACACGGCGTTGCCGTCACTCCACACCAGACGTCTGTGCGGATCCAATACGTCGACCTTCACGTTGAACGTCCGCGTCGAGATCGGCACCTTGATCGTCAACTGCTCGCCGAGTGCCACGCGGCCCTCGATCTGCGTAATTGTCGAGTTCCAGCGCGGTGCATCGGCCACGTTGGTCAACAGCGACCAGATCTTCTCGGGCGTCGCCTTGACGTCGACATCGACGCGGACTGACCGTCGGAACACGCGCGTCGCTTTCACCGCCGTCGGATTCCCGTGCCTGGCCTCCTGCGTGGCGAGCGTCGACTACTGTCCACGGACCAGCTCGGAGATGGCCTTGCGGCCAAGATCCTTGCGAATGGCGCCGATGCCGCCCAGATGGTACGCCTCGTGCCACGCGAAGAAGAGCAGCGTGTCGAAGACCTGCTTCTCATCGTGCGGACCTGACCCTGGCATGGGGGCCTCGAGCTGCGCCGCCGACATCTCGCTGACTGCTGCGCTCAGCTCGCTGTTCAACGTCGAAAAGCTCCCGAGCAACTCCGCGAGCGTAGGGTAGCTCGATCCGTCGGTTGCCGCCGCGTGCTCGAATGACGCCGCGAACGGATTCGCCGTCGTTCGCCCCAAGACCTGCAGCATTGTGACCTTGTAGTGGCACAGATGGCCGATCGTCCAGGCGATGGACGGTCCCGACCCGGCGCGCGATCGCGTCTTCGCGTCGCCGTCAGAGAGGTCCCTGACGCTTGTCGCCAGGATGCCGCCGGTCAATCCGTACTGGGCCACAATCGAACGGGCGATGGGTTCCATCAGTCATCCCTCCATCTACTGCGGTGCGGACCGGCCGCACGCCGCCACGAAGTGGGGCAGCAAGCCATCCCACCCCCGCTGGTTCTTCTCGCGGCGTGGGGGGCCGAGGTCGCCGAGGCCGTCCCATCCCGAGTGCGTGATCTCCACGCGGGTCGAGTTGGCCGAGAGCTGCACGAACGCGATGCGCACCTGCGTCGCGAGCGACCGATCGACCCCGATGTGCCAGAGGTACGCGAGGCTGCGAGGCGGCTCCCACGTCGTGATTTCGCCCCAGTCGAACTCGACCCCGTCTGGCGTGCGCTCGAAGATCCGACCGCCCGTTCGCGGCTCGAACGTCACGGCCAGACCCGGTTGGCGCGAGACCGAGTGTGATACCGGCCACCACAACGACGTGGACGCCGTGAAGACCGCGAACGCCTGCGCGGTGTCGCACTTCACGACGACCGACAACTCCAAGGGCTCGATCATCGCGTGCGGTCCCGCCCACGCGTGGATGTGTTCTCAGCGACCAGGCGATAGCGAGTCAGCGCGTCGCCCCACACGGACCTGACGAATTCCCGCATCGCCTCGGCGCCGTCTGGGTGAAGTCGGTACAGCCGCTTCGTGCCGTCGGCCGAATCGACGACCAACCCGGCGTTCTTCAGGAGGCGCAGGTGTCGGGACACCGCGGGCCGGCTGATCGGCAGCGACTCCGCGATCTCGGCGACCGACTGCGGCCGCGTCTTGAGCCGCTCGACGATAGCGCGACGGTTCGGATCGCCAAGGGCGTCAAACGGATCACCTGAACGCAGCGGCTTCATGACGGCCGAGTGTATCCACTCTCTATCAGTAACGCAACTGTTACCGATGCCCTCGCCGCCAACGACGACTCGCGGCGCGATCTCAGGGAGCCGCACGCTCGAAGGACGGGGCACGTCCGCCGCAGTCGAAGGTGTCCCGAAACAATCCCTCGTGTAATGGGTAGCCATCGCCATCGCCATCGCCATCGTGCGGCTCGGGCTTGGGGAACGGTTCCGGGATCGTTGGTTGCGAGAACAGTTCGTCCCACACCCGACGTTGGTCTACTCGACCGGCCTCGCGCTGTTTCTGGGCAACGGGGTCATGGTGGGTGACTGGCGTTGGGCTGATTGCAGTGACGACCGTTCTCGGGTCGTTCTGTTTCACGCTCAGATCTGAGGCGGAGCTGCTCGCGACACGGTTCGGGGAATCCGACGTTGCGACCGTCAACAATGCCCCATCCACCGGCCATACTGGTCAGCGGTCCTGCGGCCGGTATGCGTTGCCCTTTGTCTCACTGGTGATACGACGAGACATGGCTGACGTCACGGTCCGGGAGTAGCGCAATGACAGCGGGCGAGTGCTGGCGCGTGTCGAACGCGGGGAGTCATTGACGGTCACGCGCGATGGGCACGCCATCGCGGCCACCACAGACGAGGAACGCGCCGCACGGGCGTGTGGTCGCGCCGCGCTGGCGCTGCGGTGACGCGGGCGTGCCTGAAGCCTCGAGCGTACGACGTCATGATCGCCGCGACCGCCCTTGCGAACGGATTGCCGTTGAACACATGCAACCCGAAAGACTTCGCGGGCATCGATGGGCTGACCGTCGTCGCCGTCCCGGTTCCAGGCGGCCATGAGCGGGAGCCGACGGCCTGACGCAAACCGCGAGCGAAGAGGTAACTGTCGTGGCGCAGTCTGTCGGACGACTGCTGCTTGAGATCTGCTTCCGAGGCGGAGGCGGTTTATACTGGGTGCGCTCGTTGTGGCGAGCCTCCGCGACAGTCGCAGTTGGCTCGAAGATCGCCGTAAGGGATCGCGGGACATTCAGAGGTCTTACACAATTCGCCACACGATTTGAGGTTTACGGGTCAGCCACTCGCCTGTAAACTGTTGATTCTGCAAGTGCGGAGAGATGTCCGAGTGGTTGAAGGAGCACGCTTGGAAAGCGTGTGTAGGGGAAACTCTACCGTGGGTTCGAATCCCACTCTCTCCGCCATCCCCCGCCAATCGCGTGCACGCCTAGAACGCGATGCGTGTCCCAGCCCCCGTCCCGTCGCCGCCGACGGCAATCGGCGCGTCAGCCGTGTCGAACATCGCCAGTCCCACCGTCGACGTATACGTCTGCCCATCGTCTGCCAGGGTGATCGTCTCGGTGAGCATGCCGTGTCCGTCCGGCCACCAGTCGCCGCTGCCCGGCTGCCCGGCTGCCCGGCGCCAAGGTCGGGCGCCTTCGTCGTGTAGAACACGTACTTTGTCAGGAACGTACGCGGGCCGGTCTGCTTCCAGACGCCGTACTCGGGTGGTGAGGAGTTCGCCGCTTCGTCGTAGTTGGACGACTCGGTCATCGTGCCGCCGGCGTTGTAGGCGTAGAGGAACTCGAGGTTCTTCATCTCGGCCACTGGGCCGCTGCGAAAGAGCGGGTCATGTGAGTTCCTTTCCCCTGTCGGCAGTGGTTGTCATCAGATCGCGGAGGTCGAGCAGTTTCGACAGCGGCCGCGTCTCCGCGGGTGTGCGCGGGTCCACTCCGTGCGGCTGGAACGCGAAGACCGTCATGCCGGCAGCGATGCCTGCCAGCATGCCAGGCAGGCTGTCCTCGATCACCGCGCAGTCTTCGGGAGCGACCCGCAG
>Ga0114974_10001305_pt1 | contig 19747 bp, 21 predicted proteins | sample S_130206_EF_Meta_FD_87318 | JGI IMG/M metagenome (GOLD analysis project Ga0114974, IMG submission 87318) | Freshwater microbial communities from Lake Simoncouche, Canada to study carbon cycling - S_130206_EF_MetaG | ecosystem: Environmental > Aquatic > Freshwater > Lake | place: Lake... | reverse complement strand
CCTGTTTCAATCACAGTAGGCGTATTGGGCAAGGCTGGATTACGTTTAGCACTAGTCACAGCAAGAGCCTTCACATTCCCTTGCTTCGCATAAATGGCGGCCTGGGGGACTGACTCGGCCATAAATTGCACATGTCCAGCAATCAGATCCGTAAAAGCAGGGGCGCTCCCCTTAAAGGGGATGTGCACCATAAATATCCCTGTCTCACTTTTCAGCATCTCTGGCACTAAATGTGAGATTCCACCATTGCCAGCAGAGCCATAGTTAAGCTTTCCTGGATTTGCCTTAGCGTAAGTAATAAGCTCTTTCAGAGAGTTCGCAGCAACATCTTTGTTGACTATCAGCGCTAAAGGCTGTTGCGCTGTTCGCGCCACCGGCTGAAAATCTTTTAATGTCTCATATTGAGATTTTGTATAAATTGCCGGATTAATTACCATCGTTCCAGTATTAGCCAATAGCACCGTGTATCCATCTGCGGGTGATTGAGCAACAAACTGAGCGCCTACAGTCCCGCCTGCCCCAGATTTATAATCAACAATCACAGTTTGACCAAGAGATGATTGCAGCTTTTCTATCAGTAAACGGATGTGTGCATCTAAAGGTCCGCCAGCTGGAAAGCCAATAACAATTTTGATTGGTTTATCAGGATAGGCCGCCTGAGCGAGATTAAGCGAACATAAAAGCAATCCGCTTAGCAAAAATGTACTAATGAGTTGTATGGGCTTCTTCATAAAAATGACACCTTTAATTTACTGGGATACACCTTAGCTCAAAGACTCACCACTAATTATCTAAAGGCTACGTCTATGTCGCAATGTCCTACTCTTTATCAGTGATCTTACTAAAGATTCGCTCTCGTGAAAAGAAGAAACGTCGCTAAAGTAGATTGACATGGTACTAGAGAGCTTGCGCACAAACAAAACCACTTGCCCAAGCCCATTGGAAATTATGCCCACCCAAATGACCTGTGACATCAACACACTCTCCGATAAAAAATAGCCCTGGATGTTTGCGCGTCATCATGGTTTGACCATCTAACTCTTTAGTGTCAACTCCACCAAGCATCACTTCAGCCTTCTTCCAACCTAGGGTACCTGCTGGTTTTACCAACCAATTAGTGAGTAATTCTTTAAGGGCTTGGCGATCCTTTTTTGAGACCTCTGCCCATTTACGCCCTAAAAGATTTTTTTGTTCAGCAAATGCTTTTGCAAGCCTCTGCGGTAGAACGGATGCCAAAATCAATTCCGTTGGCTTCAGGCGATTATCTTCATTATTAAATAACTCATCGCAATTAAATCCTCCAGGCCGCTCAACTGCACCTAACCAATCTACGTGAATAGGTTCTCCCTCAGTCCAGTAGCTACTGGCCTGCAATACCGCTGGCCCTGAGAGACCTTTGTGGGTCAACAGTAAATCTTCATTGAATCGACAAGCACCGTAACGAAACCCCTTAGATCCAGATGCAATGCGGACTGGCACACTGAGGCCTGCCAAATCACTTAGATTGCCAAATGTATCAGCGGTAAAAGATAGAGGCACCAAAGCGGGTCTTGGTTCAATCACATTTAAGTTAAATTGCTTGGCAATATCTAGTGAGAAAGCACTAGCGCCAATTGCTGGGACGGGCAAACCTCCTGTTGCCATCACCACTGCTATTGTTCGCTCCTCACCCTGGCTTGTTTGAATATGCCATTCGGAACCTTTTTGAGCAATAGACTGTACGCTAACAGGATAACGAATCTTCACTTTCCCTTTAGAGCATTCTGCCAAGAGCATCTCGATAATTTGTTTTGCCGAATCATCGCAGAATAGTTGCCCTTGATGCTTTTCGTGATACTGGATTCCGTATGAGCTGACCAGTTTGATAAATTCATTTGCTGGGTATCTTGCTAGAGCGCTTTTAACAAAATGTGGATTGAGCGAAAGAAAATGGGTCGGATTACTATGAATATTAGTGAAATTACAGCGCCCCCCTCCACTGATCCGAATTTTTTCACCCAAAACCTCAGCATGGTCTAAGACTAAAACTTTTTTACCCAACTGACCAGCTACACCAGCACAGAATAGGCCAGCAGCGCCTCCGCCAATAATGACGGCATCCCATATTTTGCTCATGTATTAATTGAAGCGATCAATAGTATCCGCAGAAATCTTGAGCTTTTCCATATGACGCTTGGTATAGGCTTGGCGAAAATTTTTAGTCATAGAAATCATCGTAGCTGCAGTCCAGGCAAAAGCAAACATACCTGAAAAGGCGATGATGACAGCTAGCATCTTCCAGCCATCAGGTAGGATGTCTTCCATAAAGCCCATGGCAGTATAGGCACTACCGCTAAATAAGATGCTTTCACCTAGGCTGGGCAATAGTTTTAAGAAATATAAAGAAAATCCCCAGATCATAATCTCAGCAATATGGGTCAAAAATAAAAATAGAACACTCAAATAAAAATAAATGCTGACTTCGGCATATTTATGCTCAGACAAAAGCAAGAATGTTTTGACCTCATAACGTTTAGCAATTTGAAGCAATATAAGGCCATGAAACACCATCACCACTATCAACATAATGGCTCCCATGAGATAGCTAGGGAGATCTAGAGTAGTTGCAAGTGTTTGTTGGGTATTCATATTCTTAAAAGTGAGCCTAATTTTACAGGGGCGTCAGCTTAATTGATACCACTCACTAATAATCTGCCACGCCTCTTGAGCTGTCTCGACAAAATGGAGTGCTTGCATATCATTCTCATCAATTACACCAAACTCAATCATTTTTTTGAAATCAACCATTTCAGTCCAAAAGGCCTTGCCCACTAAAATAACTGGAAAACGATCAACCTTTTTTGTCTGCATCAAAGTTAATACTTCAAATAACTCATCAAATGATCCAAACCCGCCAGGAAAAGAAACAATTGCTCTCGCCCTGAGCATGAAATGCATCTTACGCAAGGCAAAATAATGAAAGCGGAAACTCAAGCCGGGACTAATATAAGGATTGGGATGCTGCTCTCTAGGTAAACTGATATTAAATCCGATAGTTTGGTCGCCAGCCTCAAATGCTCCTCGATTAGCTGCTTCCATAATTCCCGGACCGCCACCAGTACAGATATATAACTTATTGCTACCTTGTTCTTGTGCTGCGTTGTATTGAGCTACCAAACCACCAAACTCTCTTGCTGACTCGTAATATCGACTATGTAGCAAGGCTTTTTTTGCTTCCTGCAACTCTTTTGGAGTATTTGCCTTTGCCTCCAGCTCCAAGGCTTTCTCATAACTCACAAAACGAGTTGAGCCAAAAACAGTAATCGTATGCTCAATACCATGTTCATTTAATAGAATTTCTGGCTTAAGTAATTCGAGTTCAAAGCGAATACCGATCGTTTCGCGACGGGAAAGAAAAGCCTCATCGTCAAAAGCAAATTTGTAAGAATCTACTGAGTCCTCTTCAGAAAGCTGACTTTTTTTGATATTCAAAAAATCGGTGATGGTCTGAGAATTACTCGTTGGGAGCTTTGAGCCCATGTTAAAACCCTTGCTAAGTAAAGTAGCTCCATCTTACCTTTTAGGTAGTACTTACTTGAATCCTTCATTTGAGGGCTAAAAACGCACGTTAATACCTATCTTGAGATCGATCGAAGACTAGGGGGTTTTATGTATATCCCATACCACTATTAGGGTTTAATATCCCTCTAATTTCAATCAAATCGAAGGAAAAGCTATGAGCAACCGTTCAATCATCATCATGGTGCTAGTTTTAGTTGGTGCTACCGCCTATTTACTCATCAAAGGCGACGGCGATATTGATATGAGTGGAGAGAAGCACGGCGCTGAAGCAGCGCACATTCAAGAGGCTAAGAAAGATGCTCCTGCAGCTGCTCCAGCAGCTCCAGCACCAGCACCAGCTGTTGACGCTAAGAAGTAATTCAGCTCAGCGAAAATAAAACCGCGGTCCGCCGCGGTTTTTTATATGATTAAGCTATGAAAATTGCACTTACCCTCCTCCTCTTTTTTATTTCTCAAACGAGCTTTAGTCAGCCAATGAACTCAATCGATCCAAAAATGATTCAATCCTTTGCGCCCACCGGAACCCTACGAGTAGGCATTAATTTGGGTAATCCAGTTTTAGCTGGCCTAGATGCTACCTCTCAAAAACCTAAAGGAGTAAGCATTGATATTGCTAATGAAATTGGAAAACGTTCAGGTATTCCAGTTGAGTTAATCCCCTTTAAATCAGCAGGCGCTACCGTAGACGCAATTAAGACAGGCAATATTGATCTGATCTTTGTTGCAATTGATCCAGTTCGAGGGGCAGACGTTAGCTACACCCCGCCGTACATTCAGATTGAAGGGGCTTACATGGTGAAAGGCGACTCTGCATTAAAGACGAATGAAGAAGTAGATCGTTCTGGAGTAGAAATTGTGGTTGGCAAAGGCAGCGCTTACGATCTGTATCTCACGCGTGAAATTAAAAATGCAGCGCTAATACGAGCCGCTAGTTCACAGGCGGTGATTGATGACTTTATGGCCGGCAAGGGGAATGTGGCTGCAGGCGTAAAGCAGCAACTGGAGAGTGATGCCAAGCGATATAACGGATTACGTATGATTCCTGGACGGTTTATGGTCATTAATCAAGCGATTGGAATTCCAAAGGCTCGCACCGATTATGAAAAAACGACTGCCTACTTAAACGCCATCATTACTGATTTAAAGTCCTCAGGCTTTGTTGCAGAATCAATGAAACGTCATGGAATCGAAGGTGCAAAAGTAGCTGAGTAAAAATATCCTAAAAATGCAGCTCGATACAAAACTAATGACTGCCTCCCCCAAAAAACTCAATGCACTCGAATTAGCGGGACGCTTAAAGCGATCACCTTCGGAGCACAAAGGAGATGCTGGCAAAGTCATTTTAGTGGGCGGTGCGCCTGGCATGGCGGGAGCACTTTTATTGGCTGGCAATGCTTGCCTCCATTTAGGAGCTGGCTGGACGATTCTAGAAATGCTTGATCCAAAGTCGGCTCATGCATGCCAAGATCATCCAGAGCTGATGATTCGTCTTGCAGACTCAGAAGCGAATTTAGTGATCACAAAAAATCAACCTGATGTCATTGCCATTGGACCCGGCCTAGGAATGTCATCCCTAGCTAAGTCTTGGCTAGCCGATATTTTAAGTAGTAGTCAGATACCAATCATTATCGATGCTGATGCTCTTAACTTAATTGCTACATCAGCAGATCTACTGCACTTACTTCAAATCCGCAATCAACAATTTCCAGGGCAATCAGTCATAACGCCCCACCCTGGTGAGGCTGCACTGTTGCTCAAAAATACTGCAGCGCATGTTCAAGAGCATCGGATTGCAGCACTCCAACAACTAGTGGACCTTACGCAATCAATCGTGGTTCTCAAGGGACAGCACACACTCATTGCATCTCCTAGTAACTCGATATCCCAATGTGAAGAAGGTAATCCTGGCATGGCGACTGGTGGTATGGGCGATGTTCTCACTGGTAGTATTGCTGCACTTGCAGCGCAAGGTATACGTCACCAATTAAGTCTTTGGGATACGACTGGAATAGCAGTGCAGCTCCATGCTATGGCAGCCGATAGCTTAGTAAATCAAGGTATTGGCCCTATTGGCTTAACTCCGTCTGAGACCATCTCAGAAATGAGAGGCTTGCTGAATAAGCTTCTTTAAAGTGCATGCAGTCCTCTACTAGCCCAACACATCATCAACCCTATCTGTATGGCCTCCTCATGGCTGCTACTGGATCAATACTATTCTCAGGTAAAGCTGTTCTGATTAAGCTTGCCTTTGCCGATGGTGCAAATGCAGAGACACTCCTCGCTCTAAGAATGCTGATGGCCTTTCCGATGTTTTGGGGCATCTATTGGTGGCACTCACGCAGAAGACCTATGAATCCATTGGTTTGGGCGGATCGACTGAAGTTGATTGGCCTTGGATTTTTGGGTTACTTTCTTTCCAGTTATATTGATTTTTTAGGGCTGCAATATATTTCTGTAGGCCTAGAGAGAATGATTCTTTATCTCACCCCTACTATTGTGTTGCTCATCTCTTATTTTGTTTTACAAAAATCGATTTCGCGTTTGCAGTGGTCCGCTTTAGTTGTTGGCTATCTCGGCGTCATTGTAGTTTTTATTCAAGACGCTAGCTCAAGTGGTGTAAGCGCATGGCTTGGAATGATCCTCGTATTCCTAAGCGCGTGCTTCTATGCTATTTATATGATTGGCGCAGGAGAGATGGTGAAACGTATTGGTAGCGTTCGCCTAGTCGTTTATGCAAGCACAGCCTCAACCGTATTCAGCCTGATACAGTCATTGATGTATAGCCCCACCACCTTATTTGAACAGCCACTACAAGTCTATTGGCTTAGTTTAATTAATGCCAGCGTATGCACGGTCATTCCCATGCTCATGATTATGGTAGCAATCAATCGTATTGGCTCGCCTCTTGTTGCACAAGCAGGAATACTTGGCCCTGTCTCTACCATTTTCATGGGCTATGTTTTTTTATCTGAACCAATTACATGGATGCAAATTAGTGGTATGGCTTTAGTCATTGCAGCTATGTCGCTTTTAGTTCGTAATAATCCTAATAAAAAATCTCAGGATTCGAAAAAATCTAATGCGCTCGATGATGTGGAGCCTATCAATTGAAAATTCATATCATTTTCCGGCAAAGTTCGTTGATAATACTCAATTATTTTTCATCAATACTGCAGGTGTAGAAAGTTATCCATGAATGATTTTCCTAGCGATATTTTTACAGAACCCCAAGGCTATTCGGTTGATACTCTGAGTATGCTCGGCCCCTTTACCGGCATGGCAGGGATTTGGGAGGGTGTGCGTGGGCTTGACGTTAAGCCAAAAGCAGAGGGTCCTAAAAAACAAGCCTATGTTGAACGTATCGAACTTCAGCCTGTAGATCCTCAAACCAATGGCCCACAATTATTTTATGGCCTGAGGTATCACTCTCACATCACCAAGCCTGATCAAGTCAAAACATATCATGACCAAGTTGGTTACTGGCTTTGGGAACCAGCAACCGGCAATATCATTCATACCCTCACCATTCCGCGAGGCATGACAACGATGGCTATGGGTAAAGCCACTGCCACAGCTAAGCAATTTGAACTATTGGCAAAAGAAGGTGATTTGAATGCAGGAATTTCTTCAAATCCATTTTTAGAATATGCATTTAGAACGGTTGAATATCGTATAGCGGTCAATATTCACGATGATGGCACCTGGTCTTATGAACAAGATACGGTCTTAAAGATAAAAGGCCAAGAAGACCTATTTCATCATGTTGATAACAATACCCTACACAAAATTGGTGAGGCAAGCCCTAATCCGCTGGCGAGGTAATAAAAAAGGCCATCAAATGATGGCCTGATTTTTTTCAATCAACTACTTAAGCAGGCTGTGCTTCAGCTTCAGTAATTTTTTCCAAGGCTTTGGCTAGTTGCCCTACTGTACGATCAACATGTGCTAATTTTTCTAAGCCAAAAAGACCAATACGGAAAGTACGGAAATCTGGCCTTTCATCGCACTGTAACGGTACACCAGCAGCAGTTTGCAAACCAAGAGCAATAAACTTTTTACCAGACTGAATATCAGGATCCTTAGTGTAGCTAACGACGACGCCTGAAGCTTGAAAGCCTTTTGCAGAAACAGAGTCGTATCCCTTTGATACCAATAACTCACGCACTTTAGAGCCTAACTCAATTTGCTTTTGTTTTAGAGCAGCAAATCCAAGCGCTTGTGTTTCTTTCATCACATTGCGCAAAATTTTCAGGGCGTCAGTAGGCATAGTAGTGTGATACACATGACCACCCTTCTCATAAGCCTCCATAATTTGTAACCATTTCTTGAGGTCCATTGAGAAACTGCTGCTTTGAGTAGACTCAATCTTCTCACGAGCGCGATCACCCAAGGCAATCAATGCACAGCATGGAGAACTACTCCAGCCTTTTTGAGGAGCCGTAATCAGAACATCGACATTGCAGGCTTTCATATCCACCCACATAGCGCCAGAAGCAATGCAATCTAAAACAAATAAGCCATTAACAGATTGAACAGCTTCACCTACTGCCTTTAGATAATCATCTGGCAAAATAATTCCAGCAGAGGTTTCAACATGGGGAGCGAATACTACTGCGGGCTTCTCTTTCTTAATGAAAGCGACCACCTCTTCGATTGGCGCAGGAGCAAATACACCTTGAGTAGAATTCTCCAACTGTCTACCTTTGATAACGGTAACGTCGCTCGTAATATTGGCCAAATCAAAAATTTGCGTCCAGCGATAACTAAACCAGCCATTACGTAATACCAAACACTTTTGCTGATTTGCAAATTGACGTGCTACGGCCTCCATACCAAAAGTGCCGCTTCCCGGGACGATTACCGCTGAGCTCGCGTTATAAGCATCTTTTAAGACGCTGGAAATATCCACCATCACCCGCTTAAATTCTTCAGACATGTGATTCAAGGATCGATCGGTGTAAACGACTGAGAACTCCAACAATCCATCTGGATCAACGTTTGGTAGCAAGCCTGGCATAGTAATTTCCTAAGAATTTCTGAGATAAGTGCTAAATGATACCGATTTAAGGCTATTAATGGGGGTGGAATGCAAAAACCCGGGTGCTACCCCCTCTAGAAAGCTTGAAACTGTGAATGAAGGGTTTTAGCCTTGCTAGTCAGTACCAAGCTGGAGCTTACTTTTTTGCCGTTTTTCTATCGCATTTTTCAATAATGCTGCAGTGCGATATATGCCGTGCGCAAATTTTCCATAAGGCATTGTCAAAAAGAAACTCATCACAAAACCAAGATGCACAGCCAACCAAATAGACATCCAAGAGGTATCACGATAAGCCAAGAGCCCAAGACCAGATGCACTAATTAACCAAAGTAACAATATGAATGCCCTATCCATAGGCTTTTGATTTGCATCACCATGAGCGCTATCACGCTTGTAATTTAAGTAAAGTAATCCTGCAGGACCAATGAGAAGACCGATTCCGCCTACAGTTCCCAATATGACTGGCAGACTATTCAGGGCATAAGGTGCCGATAAGCCCAAAAGATAGTGATACAAGGTGGCAACACTAGTTGACGCAAAGCACAACATAAAACCATAAAAAGTGAAATGGTGAAAACGTTTTCTCCACAACGAGAAAGCATCATCTTCATTATTGCAACCCTTACCATGACCCCCACCAAGATATTTCAAAGTTAAAGCATCATGGGTAGCTTCAGCCGCAGCCGCACCAGATATAGTCCCCGGTGAAATCTGGCGCCAAAAACGAGTAACGCCCAGGCCTAGGGCAAAAATTGCAAATAAAAATACAGATCCAAACATCAAGACCAAAGTGTTGTGAGAGAAGATCGCATAAAAGTTTCCGCCATTTGGAACTATAAATAGAGTGCCATTCAGTACAAGCGATACTAGTAAAAAGACTATCAGGGAAATGGAGCTTGCCAAAGCCACCGTAATACCATTCTGTTTATAGAGACTTCCTAAGGCATGAGGCCATGCAAAATCAATATAAGTTTCTTGACGGACCTTAGCCATTGCCAAAGGAACATTCACTGCAAAGTCATGTGGAGGTGCGTATTGACAAGCATGCAAACAAGCCCCGCAGTTATGACATAAGTTTGCGAGGTAATGCACATCAGCAGCATTAAATTCAATTCGCCTTGTCATCGCCGGAAAGACGGCACAAAATCCTTCACAGTAACGACAGGCATTGCAAATCTGCATAACGCGAGCGACCTCTTGATCTGCTCTAGCATTACCCAAATTTGATGCCTCTCGAATTAAAGAATTAAGCTGTTGCATCATTTAACTCCACTTTTAAGCCAACTGCTTTTGCAGCGCTGATGCCAGCAATCCTGCCAAACACCGTTCCAATAGTCATTCCAATACCAGCGGTATAACCTTTACCCAATACATTGCCTGCCATCATTTCCCCCGCAACGAACAAGTTTTCACTTGGTTTACCGTTGATATAGACAGTCGCATTTTGATCAGTCTTCAATCCTAAATAAGTAAAAGTCACGCCAGGTCTAACGGCATAAGCGTAAAACGGAGCTACATCAATTTTTCTTGCCCAATGAGTCTTAGGGGGGCTGAGATTTTCTGTATGGCAATCATCCAATGCAGTGTGGTCAAAGTTACCTTCTACGCACGCTGCGTTGTAATCTTGAATTGTCTTAACAAATGTAGCTTGATTGATACCCAACTTATCTGCCAAAGCCTCAAGCGTATCGGCTTTCTCACCAGGAAAAACTGGTGGCATAAAGCGCCCAAGCGCTTTAGAGTCGATGATCGAAAAAGCGATTTGACCGGCTTGTTGTGCAACCAGTCGGCCCCATATGGCATAACGCTTAGGCCAAAAATCCTCACCCTCATCATAGAAGCGTTCAGAGTTTTTATTGACCACCACACCTAAAGAAACACAGTCAATCCGAGTACAAATACCACCGTCGTATAGTGGGGCACGTGCATCAATCGCGACCATATGGGCTTGTGTCGGATCTCCAATTGAATCTGCCCCTGCCTCAATCATGTGCTTGAGTAGTACGCCCATATTGAATTTGGTGCCTCGAATCAAGAAGTTATCCGCCGGGTATTCGCCTAAGTCATTCTTTCCCCAGGCTTCCTTTAACCACTCGCGATTTGATTCAAAACCGCCTGCGGCCAGCACACAGGATTTCGCTTCGATTCGCTCTTTACCAACATAGGCAGCAACAAACTGGCCATCTTCCATTTCAATCGAATCGACTAAGGAGTTATAACGGATCGCAATTCCAAGCTTTTCAGCACTGCGATAGTACGCATTGACTAAGGCTTTTCCACCACCCATAAAAAAAGCATTAGTACGTGAAAGATGCAAAGTGCCTGATAGCGGCGCCTGAAAATGAACACCGTGTTTCATCATCCATGAGCGACAACTAGAAGATGAACGAATCACTAGTCGGGCAAGCTCTTCATTAGTGAGTCCACCCGTTACTTTTAAAAGATCCTCCCAATACTCTTCCTCTGAATAAGTACCTAATAAAACATCTTGAGGACCTTCGTGCATGGCACGTATATTGCGAGTGTGAGGGGAATTTCCTCCCCGCCACTCTTTGGGAGCTGACTCTAATAACAAGACGCTAGCGCCCGCCTCTCGGGCCATCAGAGCAGCACAAAGGGCGGCATTACCGCCTCCAATCACTAAGACATCAACCATAGACTCTAAAAAGCTTTAAAAACCAAAAGAACTAACTGTACTGTTTTTTTGAAATTCTTTCCTAGACCACAATAAAACTATCAAAGCTTAGGCATTCGACTTTTAGGAGAAGAAACCCAAATCCCAGCAACAATTAGGGCAAAGGCTACCCCATGAAATAAGCTAGGCGGTTCGCCCAGAATGGCGGCAGAAAAAAGTGCGGTAAACAAAGGAATGAAGTTGGCAAAAAAAGCAGCAACTGTAGGCCCCGCTCTATTCACCCCTTGACCCCAACAACGATAAGCAATCAAGGATGGCCCAATCGCAATAAATAATATCAATGATCCGGTCCAAAGGTTGAGGTTTAAATAGGCATGTCCGGAGGCAATCTCAAAGCCCTCGAAAATTCCTGTCCACATCAAACCAATCACAATCTGTGCTGACAAGAAACCAGCCCAAGGCCATTCGCGCTCAGAACTAGAGCCAGGGCGACTCAACATCCAACTATAAGTGGCCCATAGAAAAGTAGCCAACATAATCAAAAGGTCGCCCATCACCATTTGCATTGACAATAAAGTGCTGAGCTCACCCCGAGTTAATACTACTGATACACCCAAGAGCGAGACTACTGCACCAATCATCTGGACAACTCTAGGTTTGACTTGATAAAACACTGCACCAATTAATAACATCCAAATTGGCATACTTGCGCCAATCAGAGTTACATTAATCGCTGAGGACGTTTGCAGTGCTGAATAGAGTAATACGTTATAACTTCCAACACCAAATAAACCGAGTATCAAAAAGCGGATTTTGTTTTTCCATAATGGACTGCCGGGTTTAAAAATTTGCCAGCCAAAGGGTAATAATATTAAGGCCGCAGCGCCCCAACGCACAGCAGTTAAGGTAATCGGTGATACGCTCCCAACTAAAGCACGGCCAGCAATGGCATTACCCGCCCACAAAATGGTGGCAGTTAGCAAATAAAAAACAGTAGCAAGATTTAGCTGAGGCATTCAGGATTGATCCAGACAGTGGGTATTCAAGGGCCCCAAGCAAGGGTTATCCCCCTATTGTAGAAACAAATCCTCGGTATTGCTAAGATAGAGCTTAAATCAGTCAATACTCATTAAATAGAAGGATTATTAGTGGCACTCATCACAAATATTGAAGACTTGCGAGTACTTCATAAAAAGCGCACCCCCAAGATGTTCTATGACTATGCTGACTCTGGCTCTTGGACTGAGTCAACCTATCGCGCCAATGAGTCTGATTTTCAAAAAATCAAATTCCGCCAGCGAGTCGCTGTAGACATGAATAATCGCACCACTAAAACAACAATGGTAGGCCAAGAAGTATTGATGCCAGTCGCATTGGCCCCTACTGGTCTCACTGGTATGCAGTATGCTGATGGCGAGATTCTTGCAGCGCAAGCAGCAGAGAAATTTGGGGTTCCCTTTTGCCTGTCCACAATGAGCATCTGCTCTATTGAAGATGTGGCAGAGCGAACAACTAAGCCATTCTGGTTTCAGCTATATGTGATGAAGGACCGAAGTTTTATCGAGCGTCTCATTGAGCGTGCTAAAGCGGCAAAATGCTCTGCTCTTATCCTAACGCTAGATTTGCAAATCTTAGGTCAACGCCATAAGGATTTGAAAAATGGTTTAACTGCGCCTCCGAAGTTAACGATCGCCAATATGATTGATATGGCAAGTAAACCACGCTGGTGTTTAGGTATGGCAATGACCCCCCGCAAAACATTCCGAAATATTGTGGGTCATGCCTCTGGGGTTGGTGATATGTCTTCCCTTTCCTCCTGGACAGCTGAGCAATTTGATCCAAGCTTAAGCTGGGCAGACGTAGAGTGGATCAAAAAACTCTGGGGTGGAAAACTGATTATCAAAGGTATTCTGGATGAAGAAGATGCCCGCTTAGCTGCCAATACTGGCGCTGACGCTTTAATTGTTTCTAATCATGGTGGCCGTCAATTAGATGGTGCTGTTTCGAGCATTCAAGCCCTCCCTGGAATTGTGAATGCAGTTGGGAAGGATATTGAAGTATGGATGGATGGCGGCATTCGCTCTGGTCAAGACGTGTTGAAAGCTTGGGCGCTTGGTGCTCGCGGCACAATGATCGGCCGCCCTTTCCTATACGGCTTAGGTGCTATGGGTGGACCAGGCGTCACCAAATGCTTAGAAATTATTCGCAATGAATTAGATATTACGATGGCGCATGTTGGTCATCGCGATATTCAAAATGTCACTAGCGATATCTTGTACCCAGGAAGCTTTTAAATTAAATACTTACTAAACCACCCCATCATTCTTTTTGGGGTCTCTTTTTTAGTGTTCTCCGTATCGGTATGGTTCGGCAATGTAGTACTTAGCCGTTATCGCACTAAGGATAGTGAGACATCACAAGATTTAGGGGTCATTCAAACTGCGACACTTACACTTTTAGCGCTAATTATTGGATTTACTTTTTCCATGGCAATTGATCGACATGATCAGCGAGAAATCCTGGAGGAAAGTGAGGCAAATGCCATTGGAACTGAGTATTTGAGAGCCGATCTTCTGCCAACTTCAGCAGCAAACAAAACCAAGGATCTGCTGAAAGACTATTTAGATCAGAGAATTTTGTTTTACTCCAAACAACCCCATGAGGCAATCATCAAAATTCGGCAGAGAACTGAAGAATTACAAGATGCCTTATGGAATGAAATCCTTCCTTCAGTGCGCACTCAACAGACTCCGATGATGGCATTAGTTGCATCTGGTATGAATGATGTTTTGAACTCCCAAGGTTATGTCCAGGCCGCATGGTGGAATCGTATCCCCAATACTGCTTGGGCATTAATGGCGTCTATTGCCATATGCGCTAATCTATTAGTTGGCTTTGGTGCCCGTAACTTCAAAAAGAATATCGGATTATTTATGATCTTTCCTTTTGTGACATCAGTTTCTTTTTTCCTGATTGCAGATATTGATAGCCCAAGAGGAGGCGTTATTCGTATTGAGCCAAAAAATTTAATTACCCTAAAAGAAGCTCTCAATAAGGCCAAGAGTACTTCCAATCAATCTACCAGCGTCAAGTAAGCATCAACCTATAGGCGGTAAACATGAAACGAGTAGTCGATATATTTAAAAATCGTGGTCGCGAACTGGTCTGGACATACGTCATTGACCTGCGAAATGATGAAGAATTTCACCCTGGTCAAGCTGATTTTGAGGTAGAAGCCCTAAGGCTCTCTCAAATAGATAAGAGAGGCGCAGCAAATGAACTGAGCGCCAAAGTTCGACTCAATCATTGAATACAAATTAGAATTTGCATAAAATAATATGTGGGACTTGAAGGGCCTTAAAGGAGTATTAAGAAATGAAACCCCTTAGTAAAAGAACAAAGATGGCTGTTGGTTGGACGATATTAATGACAGTGCTCGGAACTGCGATGCTAAATCAATGGCAATTCTTTGCCATGGGCTGCGCCTCTATCGCCCTACTTTTAATAGCAAACCATTACGATCTTCTGAAAGATCCAGAAGATAAAAAATAAGATCTCTGCATGCTCTAGAGATCTTATCTATTTCCCTCAAGACAAATTTATTTTAAGACTGGGTAATCGGTATAGCCAAGCTCATTACCACCGTAAAACGTAGCGCGGTTGTAGGGATTCAATGGCGCATTCTGCCTAAAACGTTCCACCAAGTCTGGATTAGAGATAAATAAGCGGCCATAGGCAACTGCATCTGCTAGGCCATCTTCCAAGACCTGCTCGCCAGTTGCTTGATCATAGCCTCCTGCAGTAATAAATTTACCCTGATAGGCTGCCCTGAACATCTCTGAAGTGATGGGCGCATCATCATTGATCTGATCACCACCACCTGCGCCAGTTGCTCGTGGCTCAATCATATGTATATAAGCTAAGTTACATCCATTTAATTGATGAATAGCTGCGGTAAACAGCGCCTTGGGATCGCTATCACCAATATCATTAAAAGTTCCATAAGGGGAAAGTCTTACGCCAATCCGGTTACTCGGAAAAACCATTGCTACAGCGTCAATCACCTCGCCTAAAAGACGTAGTCGATTTTCAATAGAGCCTCCATATTGGTCACTGCGTTGGTTAGTTTTGTCTTGCAAGAACTGATCTAGTAAATAACCGTTTGCAGCATGAATTTCTACACCATCAAACCCAGCCGCTTTGGCATTTTGTGCAGCAGCTTGGTATTCCTTTAGTAATCGAGCAATATCCTGAATGCTCATAGCCTTAGGTATTTCATAATCATGTAACTGCCAATCGGCACCATATGTTTGCCCGACAGGAGCAATTGCGGAAGGCGCTTCAGGCACACCATGTTCGGGATGCAAAGAAGAATGCGAGATACGTCCGACATGCCATAACTGAGCAACGATAAGCCCGCCTTTGGCATGCACCGCCGCAACAACTTCTTTCCAAGCAGCGGTTTGCTCTGGGGAATAGATCCCAGGAGTGCCAGGATAGCCCATCCCTAAGCTTGAGATCTGAGTTGCCTCAGAAATAATCAAGCCGGCACTAGCACGCTGCGCGTAGTATGTTTTAGCCAGTGGATTTGGCACATGATCTGCCACAGCTCGCATCCTGGTAAGTGGAGCCATTACTAAGCGATTCTTGAGCTCAATTGCTCCAAGACTTGTTGGGGTAAACATCAGCTCTTTGCCAGACATAAAAAATCTTTCTCTTTACTTAAAATTGCATTGTAATGAAGCACTGTAACAAGTTTTTCTCAATTTCGCCAAATAAACGCTGGACTGAAATTCAATTTAAAATCAGAACACTATTAAGGAAAAATCATGAACACTTGGCAATGCATCGTATGTGGATTCATCTATGAGGAAATAAAAGGTTTACCTGAGGACGGAATTGCTCCTGGCACTGCCTGGGCTGATATTCCTGACAGCTGGGAATGCCCAGACTGTGGCGTCTCAAAATCAGACTTTGAGATGGTTCAAATCAGCTAAGCCACCATATTTGCAGTACATCATTAGGGAGCCTCACCTTGAATCAAGAAACTCAATCTTCGCAAGCAAGTATCACTATTATTGGGAGCGGCTTAGCGGGATATACCGTGATTCGGGAGATTCGTAAATTAGATAAAAACATTCCGATTACGCTGATCACTAAGGAGCCTGGCTATTTTTACTCTAAGCCAATGCTCTCTACTGCTCTCGCAAACAAGAAAGATGCGAAGCAATTAATCTCTACTCCATCAGCAGAAATGGCGTCGCAATTAGCAATTACGATCCTAGGCCAAACTGAGGTGAATGCAATCAATTTAGAACAGCAAGAGATCAAAACCCAACAGGGAGTTATTCCCTATGGCAAATTAGTCTTAGCCTTGGGGGCAGATCAAATTTGCCTACCACTCCAAGGAAGCGCAGCAAGTGAAGTGCTAACTGTCAATGATTTAGAAGACTACGAAAAATTTCGTCAGCAAATTCAAGGAAAAAAAAGAGTAGCGATTCTCGGTGCCGGCCTGATTGGCTGTGAGTTTGCAAATGATCTTGTCTTGGGTGGTTTTGAAGTAGATGTTATTGACATGGCACCTCAGGCACTTGGTCGTTTATTACCTCAAGAAGCATCTCAGGAGTTGGCAAGTAAATTACATGCTGCAGGGGTGAATTGGCACTTTAGCACTACCTTGCAAAGCGTAGATCGTCAAGATAGTGTTCTGAGGCTTACTCTTGCGAATGGCACATCATTCATCTGTGATGCAGTCTTATCAGCAGTTGGATTAAAACCCAGGCTAGAGTTGGCTAAATCTGCTGGCATCCGAACCAACATTGGAATTGTCGTTAATCGAGAGTTGGAGACAAGTGCACCAAATGTCTACTCGCTTGGGGATTGCGCTGAAGTTGATGGACTAGTACTTCCTTATGTCATGCCTATCATGCAGGCTGCAAGAGCCTTAGCTCCAAGCCTTATTGGCCAAAGAACAACTCTCAGTTATCCAGCAATGCCAGTGATGGTCAAGACCCCTGCGATGCCTACTATTGTTTCACCACCTGCAACAAATGCTAAGGGGCTATGGAACACTAAATCTATAGAGGGCGGCTTAGAGGCGCGCTTTGAATCTGAGGATGGAGCATTACTGGGCTTTGCCCTAATGGGTAGCGCTACAGCCCAGCGTGCTGCATTTACCAAAGAATTGCCCCCTTTACTCAGTTAAATAGATGGGATATTGATTCATGGAATTAAAAAGGCCCGCATAGCGGGCCTTTTGTAATCAATCGTTATTCAATCTGGTTTTATGAAACAACTACAAACCAAGTTGTATTGTGTGATTGCGCAACCATCAAGAACAGCATCGGCACTGAAAGCACAGTATTCAAACGAGAAGTCAACATCGCTACTCTCGCAGACTTTGCTTTGACATCTGCCGCAACGGTCACAATACCTAGGGCACGTTTTTGATTTGGCCAAATAATAAACCAAACGTTGAAGGCCATGATCAAAGCAATCCACATACCTAAACCAATTGCACGAAATGGTACTTGCAATGTGAAAGCTTGGTGTAAATAACCATTTAAACCAGCCACAATGATTCCAGTTAAAACGGTAAATAAAGCTGCATAGCGGAACCAAAACAGAGCTGTAGGAGCAATGACTTTACCAATCGCAGGTTTTTGTTCATCGGGGATTTTTGGCATAGAAGGAATTTGCACAAAGTTAAAGTACCAGAGCAAACCAATCCACATCACACCAAACATCACGTGCAACCAACGGAAAATAAATGGCAATTCAGCAGAGCTAAAGTTACCGCCCAAAGCGAAAATAATCAGAATCAGGAGCACGAAACCAGCTAATACAGTGCGTCCTAGTGAGGTCAATATTGAAGTCATAAAATTTTCCCTGAGGATCTCATCAATTAAGCAAAATTCTTGCTAGCAAAATCCCAGTTAACCAAGTTCCAAAAGTTTTCTAAGTATTTTGGACGGGCATTACGTGTATCGATGTAGTAAGCATGCTCCCATACATCACAAGTCAATAAAGGTGTTGAGTCTGTGGTCAATGGAGTAGCAGCATTGCTGGTTGAAACAAGATCAAGACTTCCATCAGGCTTTTTAACTAACCAAGCCCAACCCGATCCAAAGGTGCCAACGGCGCACTTTGTAAACTCTTCCTTAAATTTATCAAATGAGCCCCACTTAGCATTGATTGCATCAGCCAATGGGCCGGTAGGAACTCCCCCTCCGTTTGGCTTCATTCCCATCCAGTAAAACGTATGATTCCAGACTTGAGCGGCATTGTTAAATACGCCACCCGCTGATTTCTTAACGATTTCTTCAAGGGTAGCTGCTTCAAAGTCCGTACCCTTAATTAAATTATTTAAATTCGTAACATAGGTTTGATGATGTTTGCCATAGTGATATTCCAAGGTTTCCTTGGAGATGTAGGGGGCCAAAGCATCGAGAGCGTACGGCAACTGAGGTAAGGTATGTTCCATTTTTGTTCCTTTTAATAACTTAAGCCTATAAAAATATACGGTATTTTGCGATAACTATAGACTATTCTGGCTTTTTTGTTTGTTCAGGCAATATTTGCGAAATCTTACTTAAAATAGAGACATAAACTCCCTTTAGGGCATCAAATCTATATATCCATATGAGTAGCCCCCATCTATACCAAAATACCAAAAAACTCCATATTCAGGAGGTTGTCACTCGGGACGGATTTCAGGCAGAAAAGGCCTTTATCCCCACTGAAGAAAAAATTGCCCTCATTAATCGCTTGAGTCGGGCTGGTTACGCCAAAATTGAAGTGACCTCTTTTACCAGCCCAAAAGCAATACCGATGTTGGCTGATGCAGAAGCAGTCATGAAGGGAATCGATCGATTTCCCGGCGTGGAATATACGGTCCTAATCCCAAACCTGAAAGGTGCTGAGCGTGCAGTCTATGTGGGTGTTGATGAATTTAATCTAGTGATGTCAGTCAGCGAAGCTCATAATCTAGCGAACCTCAAGATGGGACGAGAAGACTCCTTTAAGGCCTTAAGCTCTGTTATTGAATTAGCTCATCAACAGAAGATACCGGTCAATATTTCTCTTTCGACAAGCTTTGGCTGTCCCATGACTGGAATAACTTCACTCACTGATCTGATGCATTGGGTCGATCGTTTTGCAGCAGCAGGCGTGAGAGGCATTACTATTTGCGATACCACTGGCATGGCAAACCCCGCTCAAGTTCAGACTGTATGCCAAGCCGTGCAAAATAAGTATCCTCGATTGCAATGGACCCTACATTTTCATAATACGAGAGGGATGGGCATTGCCAATGCACTGTCAGCAGTAAATAGTGGTATTGATCGATTTGATTCTTCCTTAGGCGGTCTGGGTGGCTGTCCATATGCGCCAGGTGCCACAGGCAATATTTGCACTGAAGAATTAGTCCATATGTTTGATCTAATGGGTTTTGATACCCATATGGACATTGATACACTATTGGGATGCTCTCAAGATTTACAAACTTTAATTGG
>Ga0114974_10001303_pt1 | contig 19752 bp, 13 predicted proteins | sample S_130206_EF_Meta_FD_87318 | JGI IMG/M metagenome (GOLD analysis project Ga0114974, IMG submission 87318) | Freshwater microbial communities from Lake Simoncouche, Canada to study carbon cycling - S_130206_EF_MetaG | ecosystem: Environmental > Aquatic > Freshwater > Lake | place: Lake... | reverse complement strand
CCAGCATATCAACAATATCTGGAAGAGATTAAACCTTATAGAACTTCTATTAGAGAGTATACAAGTCGATACAACTTTGTAGAACCTTCAAACACAACCGCAGTTGATTTTGATTTACCGCCAGTATATTCTCCACGAGACGGAAGAATTGTTCCTGTTGGTCAAGGATATAATCTATTTGATCAGTATCCTTGGAAATTCTGGGCAGATAATCAAGGATTTTCTATATCTAAAATTAATGTATCGTACAGCGGAGAAAATTATGTAACTCCACCAACAGTCATTATTGAAGGTAACGGCACCGGAGCAACAGCAAGAGCGTTTGTATCTAACGGTGTAGTTTCTGGAATTGAGGTAGTATCTCCTGGAAAAAATTACACACTAACTCCAACAGTAACACTAGTCGGCGGTAATGGTTCTAGTCTCAAGATTGCAAAAGCATCAGTTATTTTAGGTGATAGCAAAGCCAGAATATTTGATATGACATTGAAGTTTGATCGAATTACCAAGGATGGAATGTTAACCTCATTCAGTAATTCACAGCAGTTTACTGTTACAGGAGTTACTGCGGTATTTAATCTTGCATATGCTCCGACCCGAGATAAAAATAAAATTAGCATATACAAAAACAATCAGTTGGTCTTAAACAGCGAATATAATTTGCAATTTTACAGATCAACAGTTGATACATATCAATTATTAAAAGGAAAATTAATTTTTATTACTCCGTTAGTAACCGGTGACATTGTTGACATTGAATATGAAAAGAATGACGAGCTATTAGACGGAGTCAACAGGATTCAAAAATACTATGCACCGACTGACGGCATGCTCGGTAACGATGTTGGACAGCTAATGACCGGTATAGATTTTGGCGGAGTACAAGTCCAAGGCACAACATTTGAGATCACAGGCGGATGGGATGCCCTTCCGTGGTTCACGGACGGATGGGATAGTGTGGACCCTAATTCGGATTATTATGTAGTAGTTGACGGCAGTACAGCAATAATCAAGCTACCATTTATTCCTGCAGATGGCCAGATGATTTCGATCTACGTAAAACGTGCAGATACAAAAAATACAGTCAGAATCGACGATCCGTTGTATGATCGGTATGACGGGTCAACAGTACAGGATAACGGTCTAAAAGCTAGACCACCAACATCTCTAATGCCTAGTTTCCGAGGAGACGGAAGTACAACTGATATTAGCTTTGAAGGTTACTTTAGAATGCATGCCGGAGATTTAATGATTTTTAGGCCATTCGAAAGTGATGGCTCCGTAGAAATTAATGATCCTAATTTATTAGATACAAAAATCATTGGCGGGTCTTTAGCTGGAATGAGTGGCGCATACTCAACAGCAACTGGTAAGACGCCCGAAGAAATTATTTTAGACGGTGACGACTTTATTACTCCTACTCAAGTGCCCGCCCCAGAAGAAAATGTTCCAGGTCAGGTGTTGGATAGTGTTAGTATTAAAGTTTTTCAGAATACTAATTCTGGATCATCACCGATGCAAAACACAGTTTTATTCAGCGACGGATCAACTACTAGATATCCTATCGGCTTAACAGTACTTGAGTCGTCTGCGGTATTAGTATATGTAAACAAAGTAAAATATGGATACTATGATTATAATGATGATAGTAATCTAGATTACACTATTAGTTTTAACACTAATGAAATTATATTCTTTACAGCTCCTCCAATAAATGCGTTGATTGAAATTATTGCAATTGGTAGAGGCGGTGTAGAGTTGTTAGATTATCAAGAGTTTATTACAGATGGTAATACAGATCTGTTCTTAACCCAAGCAGATTACGCTACAACACAGTCGGTATTTGTCACACTTGACGGCGACTATATTGATACTAGATTTACAAATAGCTCGGATATTGCTATCACTACCGGTGCAGAGATTACTCCAGAAAAGTCTATAGTTCAGTTTGCAAATAAACCAGCAGCTGGACAGGTAGTAAAAATTATTGCGTTCGGAGCATCATTAAATTCAGATAGCAGTGGGCAATCTATTATTCGTGTAAACAATCAGAGATTTAATTTTACCGGCAGTACCCGTACATTTGAACTAGATAGATTTATAGATTTATCTAGAAGTTCAACAGCGGGTTCGATGTTAGTGATGTTGAATAATAAAAAATTACGCGGCCCAGACACATATTATACAGTGTATGACGGAACAAATAATAATGTTCTAGTAGGTACTGATCCCGTTGCAACAGTAACAGCAGTGGATATTAAAGTTTATATTAATAATATATTACAGCCGTTTGTCACTGCATACGTATATAATGGTACTAATAAAACTGTTACAGTAAACACTGCTTTCTTAACACTTCAAGATGTTATCAAAGTTGAGATATTAGTTAACGCACAATATTTAATCAGTGCAAATAATAATCTAACTATTAATTCAAATGTAACAATGATCAGCGGCGACCGATTAGAAGTAACATGGTTCAGCGAGTACGCAACATATGATATTATATCAGATACATATTCAGGCGGTAAGGTAAATTATTCTCTTTCTAGAGATCCGTTAGACAGCAACTATGTTTGGGTTTACCTGAACGGAGACCGATTATCAAACGGCACAGATTTCTATGTGTCATTACCACGCAATGTGGTCTATATCACTAACGATACAACATCTGCCGATGTTGTTGAAATTATACAATTTGGTAATCAAATTTATAAAGATCCTCGAGCCTATGAGATCTATAAAGACATGCTAAACATTACTCATTATAATAGGTATTCTTTAGGAGAAGTTAAATTAGCCCAAGATTTAAATTATTACGATACTGAAATTGTTGTAACTGATGCAAGCATGCTAGACGAGCCAATTGTCAATCGAAATATCCCAGGATCGATTAGCATTAGGAACGAACGAATTGAGTATCTAACAAAAACAGGTAATGTTCTTGGACAGTTAAGACGCGGTAGTTTAGGATCTGCAATTGGAATTAGTTACCCAGCTGGAACTAGATTATCCAATGCCGGAGCAAGCGATATTATATCTTATTCTGATACACAGGAAAAAGAAGATTTTATCAGTGGCGGTCCAGCTACATTCGTGTACGACGGTAGCACCCAGTTTGAACTTAATAGTAAAGTAGAATATGGTAACGGAAATAAAGACAACCTAATTGTTACTGTAAACGATAAACCCATTAAAGCTTCTAGCTATACTCTAACCGATACTTCGAATGGCGGTTTTATAACATTAAGTATCCCGGTACATTATAATGACGGAACTAATGTTGCACTAGCAGATAATGATGTGATTTCTGTAACATCGTTACTTGCAGGACCATTAAGTTTTGTACCGTTACAATCTGATAGATCGTTCACATCAAGCACAGGAATTCCAACATTGTATAGTATGTGTGATCAACTCGATGTATTTGTTGGTGGTCGAAGACTTAGAAAAGATTCGTTAAAAGTTTATTCTGAAAAGTTAGGTGCCAGCAGCCCGTCTGCTGACATAACCCTAGCTCCTGAGTTTTCAGTTGACGGTGTTGGAAATTATATCAGAATAACTGAGCCGGTTCCAGCCGGCACACGTATTTTAATAATTAGAAAAATAGGAAAAATTTGGTACGATAGAGCCGAAACGACAGCTAGTACAGGTGTTACTTTACTAGATAACGTAAACCCAATCGCAAGATTCATAGATCAAAAGTCGACTGAGTTGCCTGAATAAATAGTATATGGAGAAAAAAGAGCCTAAAATGGAACAAAATCAGAATCATACTAGTGAAAAACCAGAACAAAAACCGCACGAAACCGGTGGGTTCCACTTCGAAGGGCATATCAAAATATTTGATCCCCAAACACAAGAGGTGTTTATTAATAAAAGAAATGCCATCCACTATGAAAATATGTCGGTGGCAATGGTGCAAAGTCTTTCAAATCAAGGCCAAGGCACTGTATATCAAATGGCATTCGGCACAGGAGGAACTATTGTTGACCCAACTGGCCTTATTACATATTTGACTCCAAACACTGTAGGTGTAAATTCGAGTCTATACAATCAAACATATCAAAAGATTGTTGACCAAAATTCATCTCAAAACTCTGATCCTGTAAGAAATAAAATGGAAGTTAGACATATTAGCGGAGCAACATACAGTGATATTATTGTTAGTTGTTTGCTGGACTACGGCGAACCAGACGGACAAGATGCATTTGACAATAGTCAAAACATGAGTGGCAGTTTTATCTTTGATGAACTGGGTTTAAAAAGTTATAATCCTGCAGGAGAAGGAAAACTGTTAACTCACGTTATCTTTCATCCTGTGCAAAAGTCACTAAACAGACTACTACAGATTGATTACACGATCCGTGTACAAAGTTTAACTGGATTTAGTGAGGTTTAATTATGACATATAATGTAAATTTTACCGACAAAACAAATACAGCTATTCCAGTATATGACAATGTTACTGATGAAAGCACTAGCTTAAAATTTCCAGGACGTAATGTTACGGGCTATGGACAAGTTATTGCAGAAAACTTTTTACATCTACTAGAAAATTTTGCATCAGTTGACGAACCAACAAACCCTATCGAAGGACAATTATGGTATAATACCGCAGTTGGTACCTTAGAGATATACGACGGCATTGGCTGGAAAGCAGCAGGTAATATTCAAAAATCTGCCACAGCTCCTACAATCTCAGAAGACAAAGTTGGCGAAATCTGGGTAGACACAGTTAAGCAACAGTTATATGTATGGTCCGGAAAAACATGGGTTCTAGTTGGCCCACAATTTAGCACTGAAAATGGTTTAAGAACTGGAGTTATTGTTGATTCAATAAGCGACACTGATAACAATACCAGGAACGTTATTAAATTATTATCTGATGAAGTTCCGATTGCAATTATTAGTAAAGATACGTTTGTTCCTAAAATTTCAATTACCGGGTTTGAACAAATCAGAACAGGCATTAACATCAATACTTCCCCAGTCGGCAATGCGGTAGCCCTCTCAAAGTTATATGGAACTGCACAAAGCGCAGAATCTCTAATAGTTGCTGATAAAGCAGTTCAGGCTGCAAAATTTTTAAGATCTGATATTATTAATACTACAGAATATAGTTTTAATGTTAGAAATAACCAAGGCATCACATTAGGCATTGATGGAACATTTAGATTAACAAATACATTAACAGCCGCTTCAATTTATAATGCAACTCCTGGAAGTAGTATTGATTTACAGGTTAATGCAGACGGAACTCCGAGTACTACATTGAGAGTGATTGGCAACAAAGTAGGTATCAATTTATTGGCTCCCCAGGTAGAATTAGATGTTCAAGGAAGTGTCGGAGTAACAAATAATATTCGAATTACCGGAAGTGATGCTAGTACAAGTTTTACCAATGGTAGTTTTACTACCAAAGGTGGCGCTGCTATTACAAAAAATTTATTAGTAGGTACAACATTCGAAGTAGGCGGAAAAACAACAGCGCATGAAATTTTACCTAAGGCATCGAGTACTTACGATATTGGGTCGAGTACATTAAAATGGGGAACTGTTTATGCAGAGTCAATTAATGCCGGAACCCTTAAGGGTGTTTTAGATGGTGACGTGGCAGGTAATGCTAGAACATCTACGAATTTAAGATTTAAGACTAGCTTTCAACTAATCGGTGATGTACAATCTAACGCTGTACAATTTGACGGGTCATATGAAGGCTTAACAAAAGTATTCACTACTAAATTAACATCAGATATTATTTCTGGGCAAGACGAACCGTTTCCAAACATTTCAGATGAAAAAGATCAAGTGCTTGTATATCGTGACACTGTCGGTCTTTTAAGACAAACTAGAGATGTTTTTGTGGGAGATCTCGGAATGCCGATTGGTGCAATACTACCATTCGCAGGTGCAAACCTTCCGGACGGGTATCTATTATGCGACGGCAGCGAACAAGAAAAAGCCAAGTACAAAGCGTTATACGATGTAATTGGTGATGTTCATGGAGTTCCGACTAAAGGAGCAGGAACATTTGTATTACCGGATCTTAGAGGTAGATTTGCCTTAGGTCTTGACAATATGGATAACGGAACGCAAGTACCTAACATTACTGGATATGGTGGTTATACCGATGCTGGCGGCGGAACAGTTAATAGAATTCCTGGTACATCTGGAAAAACACTCGGCGGCCATGCGGGAGCAGCAACGAATTCGTTAAACGTTAATAACTTACCCCAGCATCAACACAATTTACAACCTCTAGATCATCCAGGAGTACAATATTCTGTGGTTAAATTAGATCCTGTTCCAGTAGCAGGTACTAGTCCGGGTTCAGGCCCAGGCCCAACTGCTGCAGGGCAAGCCCAGTACCTAAATACAACCGGAGGCATTGATACAACAGCCACGTTGGGAGCGGAATTTAGTATTTTAAATCCGTACCTATCTTTAAATTATATCATTAGAGCTGGCATGCCAGCGTTCTAATAACGGAATAAACTATGTCTTATATTATAAACAAAACAGATGGAAGTATATTATCAACAGTTGCTGATGGGCAGCTAGATCAGCTTTCATCTGACTTAACACTTGTTGGTAAAAACTACAGCGGCTTCGGTGAGGCATTAAATGAAAACTTCATTAAGTTATTAGAAAATTTTGCTAATACTGTACCTCCAAGTCGTCCTATCAAAGGCCAAATTTGGTTTGATGGAAGTGAATCAAAACTTAAAGTTTATAATGGATCGAGTTTCGTTCCAGTAAGCTCTGCTACAATTTCAAATACACAGCCGTCGACACTGGGTGTCGGAGACTTATGGTTTGATAATGTTAATAAACAATTGTTTTTCTTTGATGGTACCAACACAATATTATTAGGACCGTCATATTCTGCCAGTCAGGGGCGAAGCGGATTAATTGTCTCGACTATTTTAGATTCATTAAATCAGACTCGAGTTATTACAACATTATACGATAATGGTTCATTATTAGGTATTTTTTCAAAAGATTCTTTTACTCCTAAGCAACCTATCATTGGGTTTAGTGGTAGCATTATAGCTGGATTCAATGCTGGAACAATTTCTGGATTTAAATTTAATGTAACAGCAACTAATTCCGAGCAATTAGGGAACGAACCAGCTGCATCGTATCTAAGAAAAAATGCTGACAATATTATAAATGGACAATTAACTGTTGTATCGAACAGTGGAGTACTAATTGGTGATTCGCAGCAAGCCCAAATATTTGTAGACAACGGAACAGTGTCTTTTGTTAACAACTCCAAGAATAATAATATTTCAATAAAAGTAAAACGCGGTGATGCCACAGATATCCCATTTGATTGTAACGCAATAGATCAAACTCTTAAATTGTACGGATCAAATCCAGGCAGTGAAGTTATTATCGGCGGCAACTTGACTGTTAACGGAAATTTAACAGTATCTGGAGATTCAGTAACAATTAACGCCAGTACCTTAACAGTCGAAGACAAAGCGATTGAACTAGCTAAACAAACAGGAATTACACCGACTGATGCTAATGCGAGTGGTGGCGGCATAATTTTGAAAGGAGCATCGGATAAGACGTTCCTATGGACAACAGCTACCTCTTCGTGGAATAGCTCAGAAGATATCAATCTTGCTTTTGGTAAAAAATTAAAAGTCAATGGTATTGAAGTTATATCAGGAACAGCATTGGGATCCGGCATTACAAGTATTCCAGGGGTAACAAGTTTTGGTACACAGTCAAGTTTAGTAGTTGGGCCAGTATTACCGGACGATAATACACTATTAGTAGACCTTGGTTCTCTAGTACCGTCAGGCAACCCACCGACTCCGACCTTGAGAATAGACAGAAACAGAATATCAACAGTTATCACTAATAGAGATGTTGAAATAGCACCAAATGGTACTGGTAACGTTGCATTAAAACAAGTTACGGGTATTAGATATATTGACCAAGTTACAGTCGGGAATCCAAGAATTACCGGTATGGGAGACCCGCTAGCATTACAAGATGCTGCTACAAAAAATTATGTCGATACTGTAACACAAAGTAGACCGTTAGTCTTTAGTATGGATATTTCAGATGCGATCTCTAATGCAGGCATTGCTGGATGGTTGACTCAGGTAGCACCTCCAGGCGAATATAGGAACGGAACAGTTGCAAGAATATTATGTACATCGTTGTCAAATTCATCAACAACAATTAATATGAACAGCTATGTAACGGCACATCCTACAGAATTTATAACTCCAGACGCCCCAGGTTCATTAGTTCCTGGTGGAACAGCGTTTGGTGTTGATAACGTTAGTTTTACTCCAGTGACAGTATCTCCACAAGTAGTCTCTGTATATAGAGTAGTTAAAGTTTACCAGGTGATCACAGGCGCCTGGACATTTGTGGCATAATAAAGGGGCGAATAAGAATGTCATACGTACTTAATAGATATAACGGTAGTCAATTATTGGTGTTAGATGATGGCACCCTCGATAATTCAACTAGTATCAATCTAATCGGTCGTAACTATACAGGTTACGGCAGTATTCAAAACGAAAATTTTTTATATCTATTAGAAAACTTTGCTAATACAGCAGCACCGTTACGACCATTGTCTGGTCAATTGTGGTACAACAGCACAACCAAAACATTAAAATTATACGATGGTGCAGAATGGAAATCTGCTTCGTCAGCAAATGTTGGTGTAGCTCCGCCTACAGCAGGCGAAGGCGATTTTTGGTTTAATACAACCATTAACCAGCTTAATGTCTATAGTGGCAGCACATGGAAAGTTATCGGTCCAGAGGCAGTTGCCGGATACGGTGATACAAAAATTGTAGGCATCGAATTAACAGATATCAATGTACTCAAACATCCAGCGTTATTAGTTAAAGTAAATGGAATAGTTGAAGCGGTATTTTCAGAAACACGATACGAGATTGCGAATTCAAATGCGATTGTGGGATTCAGCACATTAGAAAGAGGAATTAATGTTCCGTTAGATTCTTTCTTTGGCGGCAATTTAAGAGGAAATGCTGATACGGCAACAGCTCTTAAAAATTCTCCAAAGATTAACGGTTTTATTTTTACTGGGACAAATGATGTTACTATTAAATCCCCAACCATTGGTGCACTGAATAAGGGTGCATATATCATAGGTAGTAACTTTGACGGATCTATTGAAAGAACATGGTCTATTGATGCTGGCCCAGAATCACGTGCAGGCAAAATTGTAGCCAGAGATTCTGCAGGAGGCTTTGCCGCAGTAGGAATTACAGCAACGACAATTACTGCTGATACATTTAACGGAAAAATTATTTCACCAACAGGCATTACAAGTGAATTTGATCTTATAAAAGCCAATACAATCATAGGCGGATTCCTAGCAGGTAATGCTGACACAGCTAACACATTAAAAACAGCCAGAACAATCAACGGAGTTTCATTTAATGGTAGCACAGATATAACTATTACGGCTGCTGCTGAAACATTAACAGGCACAAGAATTAAATCAACAGTTGTTGAATCCGCACTAGAAAGTGTTGGGAGATTAAATTCGCTCGAAGTTAAAGATTCAGGAATTTCAATTGGCAACACAAACAATTTAAATTTATTTATTGATAGCAATAAGTCTAAAATAGTAAGTAATAAAAATCTACAAATAACAATATTAGATACTGCCGGAATCGGTGGCCAGTCTACATTAGAATTCCAACCAGGTAGTGCACCTTTATCGGGAGATGCTCCAACTCCAACATTATTACCTTCCGGGACATGGAACATTGGTGCAAGTTCTCGCAGATTTAATCAAATATACACAGTAATATCTAATGCAACAACATTAAAAGTAGATAGCATTGTACCAAGTACTCCGGCAGCTACATCAGTAACAGTAGCAACAGACCTTATAGTATCGGGCAACTTCACAGTTAACGGTACAACAACTACAATTAATTCAACACAAACAGCTATACATGATTTAGTAGTTACTCTAGCTAAAGGTGCAGCGAATCCAACAGCAGCAAATGGTGCAGGTATTGAAATTGATGGTGCTGGAGCAACTCTTACATATACAGTAGCTGGCAATAAATGGAATGTTAACAAAGACCTCGATGCAGGTACTAATAATTTTATTACTTCCGGTGCGTTTCAAGGTACTGCAACATCAGCTCGATATGCTGACTTAGCAGAAAACTATGTATCAGATGCACAGTACGAACCGGGTGAAGTTTTAGAGTTCGGTGGCGAGTTTGAAGTTACTATTGCTAGCGATTCTACCGCAAAAGTAGCTGGGGTTGTATCTACTAATCCAGCACATTTAATGAATTCTGACTGCGAAGGGCAGTATGTAGTTGCAGTAGCATTACAAGGTCGTGTTCCTGTTAAGGTACGTGGTGAAATTCGAAAGGGCGATATGTTAATTGCTGCTGGAAGTGGATTTGCAAGACGAACCACTACTCCACAATTAGGCACAATTATCGGTAAAGCACTAGAAGATTTCGATGGAATCGAGGGTGTTATAGAAGTTGTAGTGGGCAGGATCTAAAAAAGGTTCAGATAAATAACAATAGATAATGGAGCAAAGTAATGGCGTATCAAGTTAATCGATATAATGGGGCATTTTTAGTATCTGTAGAAGACGGAACTATTGACACCACAACGGATCTGCGTTTTGTAGGTAAAAACTATGCAGGTTACGGCGAAATTCAGAACGAAAATTTCCTACATTTACTGGAAAGTTTCGCAGGAGTCTCAGCTCCACCGAAATCAGTCGCTGGACAAATTTGGTACGACAGCGTTACTAAAAAATTAAAATTCTATGATGGCTCACAATATAAGGTAGCCAGCGGAGCAGTTGTTAGTACAACAGCACCGGCTGGGTTAGTAGCTGGTGATTTATGGTTTAACGAAACATCTAAACAGCTTTATACTTGGTCTGGAACAAATTTTGTATTAATTGGACCAGCAGCAGCACCTGAAGCTGGTGCAAGTGGTGCAATTAGTAGAACAATTCAGGATTCTTTAGGTACTCCTGTTCCGATTGTAGAGCTACAAGCAGGGGGAGTCACATTAGCAATCATAAGCAAAGTTGATTTCATCATCGGTAATATTAATCCTATAGTTGGATTTAGCCGTGTTAAAAAAGGTATCACATTAATTAACACAGATGCAACAACGGGAATAACAACTCCAGCAGCACAACAATATTTTTGGGGTACAGCATCAAACGCATTGAAACTCGGAGGACTTGAATCATCTGTATTTTTACAAAAAGGCGATTTAAATTTTGATGAGCAAGCCTGGTTTAGAAACGATAATGGTTTTTATTTAGGTGCTGGCAAAGAATTACTAGTTCATAAACAAAGCCAAGATCCGTTTTACAATGCCGCCGGCGGAGATCCGTTACGCGATGAGGATCAAATAGTGATTGAACAGCGTCAGCCCAACTCACCTATAACACTTAGATTTAAAGTAAATGATAATGATAGTTTAAATCTTTATAAAATACGATCAACAGGAATCTTTCCGGCTATTTCCGGTAATTTAAATTTAGGCGGAACAGTTGGTAGTACTTCATATGTATGGAAGGAAGTTCATGCATCTAATTTCTACGGAATATTAAACGGAAATATTGTTGAATCGTCTAATCCATCAGCGGCTCTAATACTAAACAATGCATCAAGAGTATTAACAGCCAATATAAATGCAAATAACGGTACTCAAGCGTTTGATGCTACAAATAAAATATTTTTTGGACAGTTAGGAACTCCCGCATCAAAGACAATCGTCTATGGTGATGTACAAGGTGACATCTCGGGCGAAGCAGGAACCGCTAAGAAATTAGGAGCTTATAGTCCTAATGTCGCTGCGGTTGCATCAACCGTGGTAATTAGAGATACTACTGGCAATATTAATGCAGTGTCATTTATCGGTACAGCAACACAAGCAGACACTCTAAATGTTAGCGGTACTTATAGAACCGCATCGACAGCAAACAGTTTTAATACAATTGCAGTTAGAGATGGCGCTGGAACATTACACGCAGAAATATTTGACGGTACTGCTCTTGCAGCAAGATATGCCGATCTAGCAGAAAAATATATAGCCGATAAAGAATATGAAGTTGGCACAGTTGTAGTAGTTGGCGGTGAAAAAGAAGTTACTGCTAGTACTTACGGTGATCGAGCAATTGGAGCTGTATCTGCTAATCCAGCGTTTATGATGAATAAGGATCTAGAAGGCGGCACATATATTGCCCTTAAAGGTCGTGTGCCAGTTAAAGTAATTGGTATGGTTCAAAAAGGTGACAGGTTAGTTGCAGGCGATCAGGGATGTGCGAAAGCCGCTACCGATCGTTTAGATACGTTTGCAATTGCATTAGAATCAAGTGACCATGCAGGTGTTAAATTAGTAGAATCAGTGATACTATAAGGAATAAAAATGGCAGCAGGCGTCGGACAAATAATAGAAGCATCAGACTACAACACCATTAGAACAAAAATTGCTAATGTGATGGGAGTCGGTGGTGTGGGCAACGGAGTAACCGCTGATTTTGGATACGGTCAGCAATTAAATAGCGCGGCTGTAAATCCGTTAGATCCTGTCCTTGAAAAAAGAAAAATAACAAAAGCACAATGGGATGACCTAAGATGGGATATCATTAATGCTTCTATTCATCAATTAGATACGATACCCGATCTAACTATAGTTGCAACTACTAGTCCTATCAAGTACGGAGCAAGCCATCCTAACTATCAATATAGTACGGCTGCTAATACGATTACCTCCGACAAATATAAAATTGCAACTACTCAATCGATAACTACAATTCCAGCAGCGGCTGTTACAAGATCTGCATCTTGGGCTAATACAGTTTCTTGTCAAGTAGTACTAACATTTGCTACTTCTGAACAAGCAAGATATTTTTGGAATTCAGGCGGCATACTTAGATTCAATTCGTCTAGGTCGGGCGGCTCATCATTAGATCAAAACACTGCCTGGACAAGATTGCTAACTGCTGTCGGTAATCAAGACTTTAATAATCGAACAGTGACTCCGACTGGTGTTGGAGTGTATACACTAACTAATGCCTTCCAAACGTATTATGAAAATTCAGCGTCATCGCCTTATTCTAATAACAAATATAGACTACAGGCCAAGACCGATGTAGCTAATAATACCACAGGTACAGGAAGAATATTTACATTCAATATTCAGTGGATTGATGGTTATGTTGATACTGGCCCTGAAATACCTCCAGGAGACACTGTAGACGGAACCCTAACTCTTAATATAACCGAAATTCGAGCAGCTGGTACATTGTTACCTACTGGTTCTGGAAATTTTGCTATTACACCTCCTATATATTCAGTTTCTAGCATTAGCGGTTCCTGATCACGTAAATATCAAGTTGGAGGACACCCATGGCAGTTTATGATATAATTAGCGTACCGGATTACAATAATATACGAAACATTATTAATCCTATTATATCTGCCACCACCTCTGGCAATACAGGGTACGGTCAAACTGCCGCCGCAGCTACCGCCGCCGTGCTTGGTGATTCTGTAACCAAAACACAATGGGACAATTTACGATTTGATATTGTCAATTGTATTGTACACCAAATAGGGGCATTACCGACAATTAAAACGGTCAATGAGGGAGACACTATTGTCTACAATGCAGCCGAACCAAACTATCAATATCTTACATTAGCTACACAGGCTGCTACAAATAAATTTGACATTGCTGCAGGTCAGTATGCTGTTGAAAGTGGAACATCAAAAACTTACTCAAGCGATTGGTCTACATCTGTTTCGTTAACAATTACAGCAACTTTTGTAAATGCTGCCGCCGCCAGATATTTTTTCAATTCTGGCGGCAAACTTCGATTTACTTCATCGTTTACACCATCGACGAGCACCCAACAAAACAATGCATGGCGTGATACCTTGGCAGGAGCCGGCACTATTGTTTTTGGTGGTAATACTCCTTCGACTAATTTTTATACATTAACTAGTACTAATCAACAATTTTTTACTGTAAGTTCTACAAGTACATATGCAGCTAATAATTGGAAATTATATGCACGATGCGATATTGGTAATAACTCATCCGGTGGTGCTACACAGGTAATAATTACTGCTGTTTATACTGACGGGTATGTTGACCCTGATGTGTTATCAGGGCATCCAGCTACAGATAACCCACCCGACGGCATTGTTCGCGGAACAATACAATTTACATCTTCCCATATTCGAGCGGTTGGCGCACTATATCCTAATTTAGTAGCAAATTCGTTCTATATCGTGGCCCCCACCCACTCTTAAAATATTTCTCCAAGTTAGTTAAGGCAATAAATAAACTGACTATATTATAGGAGAAATAAATGGAAGCTCTTCTAGCCAATGCGCTTGATTTTTCAAATTATAAACAAACACTTACACTTCAGCGTAAGGTTTTAAAAGAACGTATTGCTGCTAAATTAACATTCGGGCATGCCGGTGGAATTTTTAAAATTGATCAAACATTAATTTGTTTTGTTCAATTCTTAATTGATCAAGAACGTAAAACAAATGTTCCGTTGATTGATTCAAACGACAATCCAATTTTAATTGCAGATCTTGTAAAATTCAAAGACGAAATTTTAGATAGATATTTTACAGCTACTTACGAGTATCAAGAAGAATACGATAAACTTAAAAAAAGTAGAACTGTAGAAACATTGGTCGACCTATGACTCGAGGCGGCCTAATATTTGCTCATAATAGTCGAGATATCGACTACGCATTGTTAGCGGTCATATCTGGCGGCCTAGCCAAAAAACACCTCAATATTCCGTTAACATTAATTACTGACGAGTCAACATTAGAATGGATGCACGAATCAAATATTTGGGATAAGGCTAATTCCGTATTTGAAAAAATTACAATAATTGATAGGCCAGTTACCGGCAATGTTCGTCGATTAAATGACGGCACAGATTCAAAAACAATCCCATTCATCAATTCGACTCGTGCCGATGCATGGGACTTAACCCCATACGATCAAACACTATTACTAGATAGCGACTACTTAATTTTTTCCGATCAACTAAACAACTACTGGGATCTAGATTCTAGTGTAATGATTTCTCAATCGATGAATGATATTCGAGGTGATCGAATCGGATATCTAGATAAAAATGTTTCAGAAACCGGAGTACATTTATTTTGGGCGACTAATGTTATGTTTACCAAAAATAAAGAAAGTAAATTGTTTTTTGAGCTTGTAAAAGATATTAAAATCAACTATAATCAATATAGTGATGTCTATAGATTTGATACTCGCCAATATAGAAATGATATTGCATTCAGTGTTGCAAAACATTTTTTAGACGGATTTGAAACTGATCTAAGTAAAACATTGCCTCCACTATTAACTGTTATGGATCGTGATATGCTTTGGAATGTTGATGATGACAAATTGTTATTTTTAATAGCAGGGCCGTTAACTGAAGGCAAGTATCAAGTATGTGCAATTAAAGATTCCGATGTTCATATTATGAACAAACAAAGCATTATTAGAAATAAAGAAAAATTGTTGGAGTTAATATGACTTTCGGGTATCTAATTATCATTGCAAAAAATGACGAAGTTGACTATACTAAGTTGGCATATTCTCTAGCATTGAGTATTAAAAATACACAGAAAGATGGATTTAATAATATTGCATTAGTAACCGATGACAAAGAAGCGGTGGATAAATTAACTTCGTCTTGGGTGTTTGACCATGTAATCGAATGGGATAAAGAAACGTTCTGGGATGGACGCAGCTGGATGGATCAATTAAGTCCTTTTGATTATACCGTATGCTTAGATGCAGATATGTTGTTTACACGAGATGTAAGCCATTGGGCAGAATATTTTATTGAAAACAGTGAGTTGTATGTAGCAAATAAATCTTATACCTATCGGGGTGAAGTTGTTACTAATGATTTTTATCGTACAGCATTTACTAAAAATAATTTACCTAATTTGTATTCCTTTTATACTTTTTTCAAGAAAGATTCAGAATTAGCAAAAGAGTTTTTTACTTTGGGCAGATACATTATTAAAAATCCTACGGAATTTAAAAATGTATTTTTTCCAGATTTTAAACCTAGGGTAGTTGGAACTGATGAAGCATTTGCGTTAGCAGCAAAAATTTTAGACATTAGTGATGAAATTGCGTACCCTTTAGAATTTCCAAAAGTAGTACATATGAAACCTATGGTACAAAATTGGCCATGGCCGGCAGATTCGTGGACTGATCATGTTGGATTCTATTTCAATGTAGATAATGAAATTAAGATTGGAAATTTTAAACAAACCGATATTGTTCACTATGTAGAAAAGCAATTAATCACAGATGAAATTATTAATATACAGGAAGAAAAATTATGGCAGAAATAGACTTTGACGAATGGCTAGCAAATTATAAGCCACCCGAAATAAAATTCTATGCATCGTTTAACGTAGCCACTGGCGACGTAATGGGTGTTTATCCTTCAACAGCATTGCCAGAGGATGTGCAATGTGTTGAAATCGATCATGAAACAGCACATTTGATTACCGACGGTAAGATTAGTTTAAATTCCTGTTTCGTTGATATGAGTTCGGGAAAATTTGAAATTGCCGAAATTAAGCGTCTTACAAAAATTGATGATGTATTGCACAGGATTATGGATAAATCTTATTCAGGGTTATTAACAGCGGACCTAATGGTTATTCGAGATAACAACTCACTCACGTTTGAATTATCTGAAAAATACAAGAAAAGAAAAATCCATTGGGACGGCTCAACCGAAATGACATTCCTAATAACTGAATACAACGATCCTAATATTGTAAGACATGCTATTAAATTCACAGTCGATGAATTAGTATCAGCTCCACAGATTATTACAGATCTTGATTTGTCTAAAAAATTTAGTATCTACACCAAACGCTTATTTCCTGTTTATCTATTTGACACAAAATGAAAGTAATAGAATTTGATGTAATTTTTCTCAGCTATGATGAACCTAATGCTGATTTACATTATGCTGATCTTTGTGATAAAGTACCTTGGGCAAAACGTGTACATGGGGTTAAAGGTTCTGACCATGCACACAAAGCCGCAGCAGAATTAAGTGAAACAGAATGGTTTGTAACCATTGACGCAGATAATATCGTTGATACTAAGTTTTTTAATTTAGATCTTGATATGAGTGATCCAAAAATTCATGTCTATGGATGGTGCGGAAGAAATAAAATCAATGGACTACGGTACGGCAATGGTGGACCTAAAATCTGGAAAAAAGATTTTGTATTGAATATGCGCACTCACGAAAATGCCGATAGTGACAGAGGCCAGGTTGATTTTTGTTGGGAAGAGGGATATAGAAATTTTCCCGTAACTTACAGCGATAGTATCATCACAGGAAGCCCATTCCAAGCATGGCGAGCAGGATTCCGTGAAGGTGTTAAGATGACATTACTCGACGGTGTTAAAGTTCCACCTGGAGAAATTCAAGAACGTATTTGGTGGCATAATATCCATAGACTGCGTATTTGGTCAACAGTTGGTGCTCATGAAGAAAACGGACTCTATGCCGTGTATGGTGCTAGATTAGGTACATGGTTAGCAAATTGTACACAGTGGAATTATATAGAAGTTAGAGACTTTGAAATACTTAGAGGAATATGGAACCAGTACGGTCGACCTTTCGAAGAAGTAGGAGACACTGGGCTAGTAGAAGAAATTAAATTATTAGGTGAAAAAATTAAATTAGGCCTAGGTCTACATTGGCCATACTTGGATGCTGCACAAAGTAAGTACACCCTTGATTTATATAATGAGACTTTAAACCTAAACGCTACTTATTATAGAATACCTGAAAATGTATGATATATTTTTCTTAGGTGATGAAGATGATAGATGGGATGCGTTAACAGCTATCTATCCCAGTGCTCGGAGATTAGAAAAAAATACACCGTTAGCAGATATTCGTAAACGTGCCTTTACTAAATTATTTTGGGTAGTGCGGGACAATCTTATTTTAGATACTAATTTTAATTTAAATGAATATAGAGCCACACCTTGGGATAATGAATACATTCATGTATTTAAGAATGGAGCTTTTTTTGATGGAATATGCTTAATTCCAAAATCGGCTAATGTAAGTCAGCGAGAATTTGATAATAGATTCTTTGTAGACAATAAAAAAGAAATTGATATTGTAGCATCATATCCAACGCCGTACGATATATTTTATATCAATTCATACGATGAATATCTTAATGCTAAAGACACTTCGAAAACAGAAATGTTTTGGGTAGTGTGGAATGATGTAGTTGTTGATAGTAATTTTAAATTTGATTTTAAAGTTCCTAAATATGAACAGCATATACCGCACGTATTTAAAAACGGTGAATATTTTGACGGTATCTGTATTTTTTCAAAAGAACATACAGTAGCTAAAAAAGAATTTGATAATAGATTCTTTGTAAACAATAAAAAAGAAATTGATATTGTAGCATCATATCCTAGACCCTTTGATATTATTTTTATCAGTTACAACGAAGTAAATGCAGATGAAAATTATAATAAGTTACTTGAAAAGTTTCCAAGAGCGAAACGTGTACATGGAGTCAAGGGAATTCATCAAGCACACATTGAAGCAGCGAAAATATGTGAAACAGAAATGCTATGGGTAGTTGATGCTGATGCTATTATAGTTGATGAATTTGATTTTTCAGTTGAGCAAATACCTTATTATAGTATTAACGCTAGACGTATGTTAACTACCACTGTACATGTATGGAGGAGTCGAAATCCGGTCAATGATTTAGAATATGGGTATGGCGGTGTAAAATTATTGCCTCGTAAACTAACATTAGAGATGGATATAAATTCTGCAGATATGACCACTAGCATTAGTAAATCATTTAAAGCAATGCCAGAGGTTAGTAATATTACCGCATTCAATACTGATGCGTTTAGTACATGGCGTAGTGCTTTTAGAGAATGTTGTAAATTATCAAGCAAAATTATTGACGGTCAACTTGATAATGAAACATCACATAGACTTGAAACCTGGATAACAGTTGCACATGGTGAATTTAGCAAAGAAGCACTGAGTGGTGCCACTGCAGGGAAATACTTTGGACTATTTTGGCAAAATGCTCCTAGCGAATTGGCAAAAATTAATGACTTCGATTGGTTAAAAGAACAATATGAAATTCAATAGAAACATCAAAGGAAACGAAGTTAAAAAAGTAGACGGGCAATATCAAACCCACTACATGATGGATGCCGAATTTGTTCATAAAGAATTAAATGAAGTAAGTCCTAGCTTCTGTTTAGCCAAGTGGTTTAATGTTAGTATCCATATTCCAACAGGTCGTACTCACAGTTGTTATCATCCCAGGGCTCATGCAATTCCTCTTGAAGAGGTAGTTATTGACGTAAGTGCTTTACACAATACAAAACATAAAAAGACTCAACGTAAATTAATGTTAAGTGGGATTCGTCCTTCTGAATGTGAATTTTGCTGGCAAATTGAAGATAGCGGAAATCAACTTAGTGATCGTGCATATCGTAGCAAAGATGTATGGGAAGATGGAATCATCGAAGAAGCACTATTAGTTGGTGCTGAAGGGAATGCGAATCCGCGATACGTAGAAGTAAATTTTAATCAAGCCTGTAATTTTAAATGTAGCTATTGCAGTCCCCACCTAAGTACAGCCT
>Ga0114974_10001302_pt1 | contig 19759 bp, 18 predicted proteins | sample S_130206_EF_Meta_FD_87318 | JGI IMG/M metagenome (GOLD analysis project Ga0114974, IMG submission 87318) | Freshwater microbial communities from Lake Simoncouche, Canada to study carbon cycling - S_130206_EF_MetaG | ecosystem: Environmental > Aquatic > Freshwater > Lake | place: Lake... | reverse complement strand
GGTTTTTCGCGGATCGGACATTGGAACTGCCCGCTGAGGCATATCTCATTCACTATGCAGCCTCAAATCATAAAAAGTTAATTCCAACTATCGACGCGACATGTTCATGGACACGTAGTTCACACACCGTTATGGCTGGATTAATTGCAGATGTTGAGCGCCGGTATTCCGACGAGAAGAACGAAGACTTTGTTTCGTCTATTGATGAACAACCACTCATCAGTTGTTTGATGGTGACGGCTAATCGAGTTGATATTGCTCGTGTGGCAATTGAATGTTTCGAACGTCAAACGTGGATAAACAAGGAACTCGTCATTATTGATGATGGCGACGAAGATTACAGCGACATGATCTCCTCGTTTGCGTGCGTTGATCAGGTGAGATACATCAAACTAACTGCATCGTCTCCGCGACTCTCGCTAGGTGAATTGCGAAATATGTCTATTGAAGAGGCCCGCGGCGAATGGTGTGTTCAATGGGATGACGACGAGTGGTACCACCCCGAGCGTCTTGCAGTTCAACTCGATGCAGCCGTACAGGCTGATGTTGGAGCGTCAGCATTGAAGTGGACGCTGATGCACGTGAAAGATGATTCTGATCAGTCTCTGACATTTCGGGGAGACAGTGGAATAGCGACCCCCGGAACTCTGATGTTCCGTAAAGGTGATGTGAGGTATCCACATTTGGCTCGTAATGAGGATGGAGTATTCCTCAGAGATGTGAAGGTCAATCATGGGTTGGTTGTTCTCGATGAGGCTTATTCACATTTGTTTATCAGGGTGTTTCACGGTTCGAATACGTGGGAAAAAGATCATTTCCTTGCACGACTTCATCGCAGAGCTGTTGATTGGCCTTCGTGGGTGTGGTCACGGTGGATAGTGAGTGATGTCACTGCGCATCGGGCGTTCAAATTGAACAGCAATGAGAAGGACTCGCTACAACAGATGAGACGTAGCTATGAGAGCAGTAACGAGCTGGTGTCGATATGAGCGTTGCGGTAGCACACACTGATAATGCGGTGCCGTTGTGGCGACGTATTGGTTGGTTAACTCTCGGCGAAGGGGTGGCACGAACAGGGCAAGTCCTTAGTGCCATTTTATTGGTTCGGTTTCTAGCGCCCTCTGCGTGGAATGTTATTGCACTCGGTTTGTCTGTGTATTTGGTGGCAGTCACAGTTGGTTCTTTGAATCTTGAACACAGCATTCTCTTCTTTCTTCCTCAATTAACAGAGCACCAGACAAATCGACTTCTGCATCAGACAGTCAATTTGCTACGACTATCTGGGGCTATATGTGGAGCCCTCATAGTTCTGGTGCACAGCAGTACGGGAGTGCTCGGCACAATGGGTATTGCCCTTTGTCTTGCATGCGCAGTTGCATGCGAACTTCCTACTGTCGTGATGACTCCGATTTTTATTGCGCGCGGTGAAGAACGCTTCGCAAGTATGTGGGGTTCTGGGCATGCACTCGTTCAGTTCTCGGCTTTGATGATTGCAACGTTGTGTGGGGCTGGTGCGATTGGCATTTCCGCAGGACTCGCTATATCAGGCCTGATCCGACTAGCAACTTTTACTTTCGTGTTCCGCCGCTGTGTAAACGGGGAACATGTACATACACCTGGCCTATTGAAGCGCCAGATTTTCTTTTGCGCTCCGCTTGGTGTTGCCCTTGCTGCCGGAGTGCTTACGCGTTCGATAGACAAATGGCTTGTCGCATGGCGCGAGCCCTTGAAGGTTGGTATCTATTCCATCGCAGCGTTTGAGGTGCCAATTCTTGCGGTGCTTCCGTATGCAGGCGGAGCAGCAATAGCGGTGTCCATGGTCACGATGTTTCACAACAATCAAGTGTCGGGTGCGCATTCGGTGTGGTGGAATCAGGCGCGGATGATGTCTGTAGTAGTAGTTCCATTAACTGTCGCGCTAGTAGTAATCGCGCCGGAACTGTTTGAGATTCTGTTTACAGATTCATATCGAACATCGGTCTTGCCATTTCAGATTTTTACCTTGATTGGTTTGCATCGGGTAACTGAGTATGGCGCAGTGTTGCGAGCAGCCGGGCGAAGTGTTGAAATCGTGTACTCAAGTCTCATTTTGTTGGGCTCCAATGTTGTGTTCGGCTTTATTGGGCTTCGAATCCACGGATTAGTCGGATTAACAATCGGTTCTGTTCTTGCATTCGCAGTGGCGTGGGTGTGGATTCTTAGCCGGCTAAAGAAAGTTTTCGATGTTTCGATGCGACACGTGTTCCCGTGGGCTGCGTGGGTAACAAGTGTCGCAATTTCTTCTGCAGCAGCGGCGATCGCTTTCTATGTATCAAAAGGAAGTAATGAAGCAGGGTCGCGACTCATCATCAAATTGATGGTGATGGGCGCTGTAGCTGCATCAATAGGTCTCATAAATCAACGAGATAAGAAAGCTCTGCCAGTGCGCAGAAATTTCCTGGAGGGGAACTCTCATGCATGAAATATCAGAACTACGAACGCGTGGCGTAGGGGGAGTACAAGCCATCTCACATCGTCCAATGAGGATTGCAATAGTGGCGGAAAGTTTTCTCCCTGCAATCAACGGAGTCACAAACTCAATCTTGCGTGTTATTGAACATATGACCGAAAGAGGTCACGAAGTCACCGTCATTGCACCGTCTCCTGGTGTTACGGCTTACGGAAAAGCGCGAATCATTCGTGTTCCATCTTTTGGCTTCCCCCGGTATCCAGAACTGCGGATAGGTCACTCGCGAGCCTTTGTCCATGACGTTCTTCAGGAGCTCAAGCCTGATCTTGTTCACCTTGGTTCGCCAGCAGTTTTGGGTGCAGCCAGTCTTCGCGCTGCACAAGACCTGGGAATTCCATCAGTTGCGATTTATCAAACTGATCTTGCCGGTTTCGCATCTCGCTATCACCTGGGAATAGCTGGGCGGTCAATTTGGCGTTACATCGCAAACATTCATCGTCGAGCAGATCTGACCCTTGCACCATCTACTGCTGCTGTGTGGGATCTACGTGAACGCGGTGTCGACAATGTAGTCAGATGGATGCGCGGAGTTGACTTAGTTCGATTCAACCCGTCGTTTCGGGATGAAGAATTACGAAAGTCACTTGCTCCGGAAGGACAAATAATAATTGGTTTCGTTGGTCGCTTGGCACGAGAAAAACAAATCGAGCGACTGAAAGATTTGTGCAAATTGCCACACATCAAGGTGGTCATCGTGGGAGACGGCCCCATGAAATCAAAATTAGAAAAAGAATTGCAGGGCGCAATTTTTACAGGGTTCAAATCAGGTGAAGAACTCAGCAAGTTGTATGCATCGTTCGACATCTTTGTCCACACAGGAACTGATGAGACGTTCTGTCAGGCGGTACAAGAAGCACTCGCGTCTGGTGTACCCGTAGTTGCCCCAGCGTCTGGCGGTCCACTTGATCTGGTACAACATGGTCTTAATGGCTTTCTCTGGACAGAGACATCGCGGTATTCATTGGTCGGAGCTGTCACTGAATTAGTGCAGTATCCCGTGAAGAGGGAACGTCTTGCAGCAAACGCTCGACCATCGGTAGATACCCGCACTTGGAGCGGGGTGATGGATGAACTAGAAGGTCATTATCGCTCAGTCGTCGGTGGACTCAGTTTCGCTTATCGTGGGGTTGCAGCATGAGTCGCCTCGTAGTGTCGCTTCATGATGTTGCGCCAGCAACCGCTGAGCTGTCTCGGCGCTGGCTGGAGTTGTTGGAAACTCTCGGAGTTCGTGCCTCTTTGTTGGTTATACCCGGGCGATGGAATGGTCAAGAACTCAGTAAGTCGCCTGCATTTGTTGATTGGCTTCATGCCGCTGAATCACGCGGTCATGAAATTGTGCAGCATGGTCTACTGCATACTCGAGACAAACAATTTGTAAGTACGTCATCTAGGTCGCGTATTGGCGGGCTACTTGGCAGGGGATGTCAAGAGTTCTGGGAACTTCCATACGAAGAAGCTTTTCAACGCTTGGTGCAAGGGAAATCCATCTTGGCTTCATGCGGATTCAAACCAACAGGGTTTGTGGCCCCAGCATGGATGATGTCAGAGGGAACGCTGGATGCTCTGAGAGACACTGGTTTTCACTACACGAATAATCACACTCATCTCATTAACACTCAAACCGGAGAAAAGAAGTTTGTAGTGGTCACGTCACAACGCCCCCGCAGTCTTCTCAGTCTTCCTGGAGTTGCGGTAACAAATGGGATTGCAAAGTACGTTGAGGCACGAGAGCGGTCAATGCGAATAGCTATTCACCCAGCTGACCTCATGTCGCCACGTCTCCGCGAAGCAAATCTCAAATTGATTACTCAGTTTTTGTCTCGCGGATACGTCTCAATGACATATCAGGAAATGGGAACATACGAATTTCAGCCAGTCACAATACATAAATCCTCAAGTTCAAAGAAGAACCAATTAACATGAAAATTGTCCAGGTCGCCAACTTTGTCCACGAAACATCTGGGGGAATGCGCACGGCATTGAATGCGCTACAGACTCAGTATGTTGCGCTGGGGCATGAAGTTGTGCTTGTTCGACCTGGAATCGAATCGTTGGCTGATGAGTCAGGCGAAATTACGAACCACATCATTCGTGGGCCGATTCTTCCGATGACAGGTGGGTATCGGGTAATTATTGGCCGCCGCGAACTGAAGCAACTTCTGCGTCGTCTTCAACCAGACGTTGTGGAATTATCGGATAAGTCAACGTTGTTCTGGGTCCCGCAATGGTGCAAGCGCAACGGAATCGCGTGTGTGGTCTTTTCTCATGAACGCACCGATCTAGTGATCAATTCGTTGGGATGGAAGCGATTTCCGCTCATTCCTATTGTGAGCTATTTCCGACGCGTTATTGCCCGATCTGCAGATGCCATTGTATGTGCATCTCGCTTCGCGGCAGCTGAGTTTGACGGTCAGTCAGACTCTGTTCACATCGTTCCCCTTGGAGTTGACTCTTCGCAATTCGTTAGCAGTCAGAAATCTTCAGAGTGGGGAACTCCGTTCACCCTTGTCGTGTGCGCTCGACTGTCTCCTGAAAAGAACGTGGATATTGCAATTGAAGCACTTCGCATTCTCTGTCGAAATCAGATTTGCCAGATGTTGGTCTTAGGCGATGGCCCATTAATGAACACACTTCAAGAACAGGCAATTGGTCTGCCAATTCATTTCATGGGTCATGTTAAAGATCGTGACACACTCGCAAATCTTTTTACCTTTGCTGATGTGGTCCTGAATCTTGGCCATGTTGAAACTTTTGGTCTCGTATCTCTAGAAGCTCTTGCATCTGGAACCCCTGTCATTGTTGCATCAGCTGGTGCCTCAAGCGAAGTAGTTGACAAAACATGCGGGCTAGTTGTTGATTTACAACCCGAGAAGATTGTTGCTGCAATTCAACAACTTCGCCGACTTTCACGTGAGGACTTGCGTATTCAATGTGAGCTTCGTGCGAGCAATTTTAATTGGACTGCCACTGGTGAACGAATGGTTGAACTATTCACATCACGTATCGGGATTTCTAAGTATGTCAATCATTCTTGAGCACCAGATTCGGTTAGAACCTCTGAACCAGTACAAGTCAGAGGTCCGTCATCTCTTTCATGAGACTTTTCTAATGGGGAGACCATTGGGCTTCCCACTTGATGAAGTTGGCCTGTACGAGGAACTAAGCCTTGCTTGGTACCTCGCAAACGCTGCTCATTTGGGTGCCGTAGCGATTCGTGACAATGAAGTAGTGGGGTACGCATTGGTTTGTATAGACCCTGTGGCATATGACGAGTGGCTTGCAAAGGTTGCGAAGAAACTGACGCGCCGTGTGTTCGCCCGACTTGTGACCTTCCGATTAACTACACGTAGTCGAAAGTTTTATCGCCTGAGATTTTTGGATTCCCTTACTGTGTGGAAATCTCGGAAGCGATTGCCGATTGATGTTGGCGCACATGTGCACATGAACATTAAGGAAGGCGAGCGCTCGGGGGCTGTTGCATTGGCTCTGCTCGGGCATATCGATCACGTCTGCCGTGACCACGGCGTTACTTCGTGGATTGGTGAGATAAACGCAAGTCTCGGTTCACGCGAGAGAGCACTTGCGCGCGTACTAGGTGAGATTATTGCTATCGAACCAAATCGAACATTTACTGATCTAATGGGTCATTCAGTGAATCGGCTAACTGTTCGCCGTGATCTGTAGCCACTACTGCATGTAAGCAAGCAGGCGCTTGGCTATTTCGGGGCCGTGCGTATCTTGCAAGAAGTGACGAGCACCGACAATCTCTTCAAACGTCGAATGAGGAATGAGTGAGTGCCACTTCTTTCCCCAATCAAGCGTGAACACATCGTCGTTCGTTGCCCATAGGAAATGCACGGGGATTTTCAGCGCATTAATGGTGGCGAAGTTCTTTTCCTGGTTCTCTGCGTCTCCCGAAATGGGGTCATGTAACGGAATGCTGAGAGGAAAGCGGCGCGGTCCGTTGACTCCGGCTTCACCGAGACCAACAAATGGTGCGTCGTATGCGTTCTTCACATCAAGCGCTTCACCTTCGTAGTTCGGTGTTCCGCCTTGCAACGCGACAAATAATGAATCACGCGGTGAGATTCTGTCGGTGGCCATTGCCATCAATGTGCCCCACAAAAACTTGTCGGGAACATTGTCGCGGAAAATTCCGCCTGGTGAATTCTGTTCAATCCATTGGCGAATGCCAGGGGAGTATTCAAACTCTGCATGGTGCAGCCATGTGTTCATAATGCACACGCGAGAGAAACGTTGTGGCATGTGCGCAATTTGTGCAAGCCCAGTAGGGCCGCCCCAATCTTGCACCATGACAGTGATGTCAGTGAGATCAAGATACTTAATGAGTGCTGCAGTGTTCGCTGTGTGGCGCGCAATGTTGTACCACGCAGGGTCTACAACTTTGTCTGATTTACCAAAACCAATGTGGTCTGGTGCAACGCAGCGGTACCCAGCTGCCAACATGACCGGAATGATGTGGCGATACAGGTACGACCACGATGGCATACCGTGCATCATCAAGATGACAGGTGCATCGCGCGGGCCTTCATCGATGTAGTGCATGCGCAGTCCATCAATGTCGAAGTAGTGCGGTGCAAACGGGTAATCAGCTAGATCAGCAAAATTGCTGTCTGGGCTGCGTACAAATTCAGGAGCAGACATTGCTATCTATTTCGCGAAGTCGTGAATGATGGCGACAAGTTCTGAAGGCGCATCTTCTTGAATGAAGTGGTTAGCGCCTTCGATTACATGATGTGTGAGTCCGGCAGCGCCAGGCACACGTGTTTGAAATCCAAGGTGAGCACCAGGCTTGAATGCAATGGGGTCCTCTGAACCATAAGCAGTGAGGAATGGCTTGGTCCATGTCTCGAGGAATTTCCATGTTTCTCTATTTTGCGGAACACCTGGGTTTTCTGGTTGCACCGGAATGAGGGTTGGGAAAATCTTGGGGCTGGTTTGGTAACTGCCGTCAGGGTATGGCGCGTTGTATGCAGCAATTTCGGCCGCAGTGAGAGTGCGAGTAGAACCACCGTTGACCAACATGCCAATAGGAAGTTCAGGAACTGAACTGGAGAATTCCAACCAGTCGCGCATTGCCTTGTTGGCGCCTTCGCCAACAGGTAATCCGGTATTCGACGCAATCACGCGAGCGACTCTGTCTGCAATATGTGGCAACACGTTTAAGCCAATGAGACCGCCCCAATCTTGCATATACATAGTGATGTTGGTGAGGTCTTCTGCTTCAAACCACTTTGTTACCCAATCAACATGGCTAGCAAGTGAGTAATACGAGGCTTCGTTTGGTTTGTCAGATCGACCAAGACCCATGAGGTCAAGAGAAATAACACGGTGGCCAAGCGCTACAAGCCCAGTGATCATGTGGCGATGCAAATACGACCATGAAGGGTTTCCGTGCATCAACACAATGGGGGCTGCATCACGTGGGCCTTCATCTACGAAATGAAAACGAAGCGCTGTGCCATCTGTGGCCGTAATGGTTGTGTAATGCGGTGCAAAGTTGTAGTCAGGAAGATTCTCGAAACAACTATCGGGGGTGCGCATTACTTCCATCAGATAGGTCCTTGCGTGGTGAACGTATCGTTACGTGGGCGAACAATGACTGTGTAGGTATCTGCAATTGCAGCTGCACGATGCGTGCCTTGTGCTTCCAAACGCTCTGGGTCTTGCACCACTGCCATGAATGAACGCATTGATGGGTATGAGATAAAGCGGCATTCGTCCCATTGGCGTCCGTCGCCCATGATGGTGCCTTCAACAGTAAAGATTGCAGCTGCTCCGCCGCCGTGCTTTTGCGCAACGGTGAATGCCTTTGACTGGTATTCCTCCATGTCGCCCTGACGTCCGCCTTCGACGAACTTCAAGAGATGCACAACCATGACGGGGCCGTCTTCTTCAGTCGGTGCATGTTCAACGCTTGACCATGCTTCTGGGTTCACGCGGAATTTGGGGGTGAGATCAACTGGCTGGCAACCGATGACAAAAGTGAATTCCATGCCAGCTTCTTTGTGCTGATGCTTGTCTTGGAAGTCCTTGCGGTTTTGCATTCCGAGAAATGCTGCACGGGTGGGGTATTTCACAACACCAATACGGTCCCACTTCACGTCTGTTCCGGCTAACTGCAAAATAACATCGCCAAAGAAAGGAACTTCTGCGCCTAATTCAGTGAGAATTTCAATGGGTGCGTACTTGTCGTCTGCTTCTTGACCTGAAATACCTTTGGTGCCGTCTGCATATGTGGCTTCTTCTTTGTATTTCATGAAGTTGACCATCCATACCGGACCATCTTCTTCTGGCGGCATGGTGAACATGCGCTGTCCGTACTCGCGGTCAACTTTTCCGTATGTGGGTTTGTGTGGAGCCATGATGTGTGTCCTTTTGGTAGTGATTAGAGAGAAAGAATGTGTCCGGCTTCGGGGCGCACGCGCCCTTCCACTAACTGCATGTAAATATCGGTTAAGGCTTCTGCGCCGCGGGAATGTTCAATGGTGAGCCAGCGAGTGGAATCATCAAGGAACAATGACAGTGCAGTTGCAATGCGTTCATTGAATTCAGCGCGTCCCCATTCTTTGCCGCGCTTTGCCATTTGGCTTGGTGCAAAAAAGAATTCGGGCCGTGGGCCGGGGATGCCTTTGGTTGAACCCGACTGATCCCAGTGTGTGCCACCGATTCGGCATGAATACTTCAGCGCATCATTGAAATGGTTGTGCACGCGTGAGATGACGCTTGCGTTACCCGCCATGTCAACAATGACAGTGGGGATTGTTGGGTCAAGAGTTTCGATGTCGTCGTATGTAATGACTTGGTGATACAGGTCAACGCCATAGGTGAAGTCAACATTGGCAGCAGAGGTCAGCGCAATGACTCGGATGTTTGAGTTTTCACGAAGGCAATGTGCAAGCGCAATGGAAGTCTTACTGGAAGCACTGGTGACAAGCACCTGTGTTGCGCCGAAGAAATCTGAGTCGCGCAAGAAGTCTTCTGCCAAGAACGACGTGATGAAGAGGCCGCGTAATACAAGAGTTGCATTGTCTTTCGCGGTTTCAGTATTCGACACCTTGTCAAAACCGCGGTATGCCATTGCGTGCTTTTCGCGATGTGCCGACACATCAACAAAGCCAGAACTAATTGCTTCTGCTTGCACCACGTGGTGATCACCGGCGGGGAAGAAACCAAAGAAGCGGTCGCCCACGGCGACGCCGTCAACACCAGACGAAGTGACAACGCCAAAGCCCATGGTGGGCAAACGTCCCCATCCGTCTTCTGTGGGGAAAAAGCCCCAGTAGTCAAGTACATCGCCAGACAAGATGTAGCTGATGTTGTTTGCGGTCAGAGCAAATCGTTCAAGTGCAAGCACGATGAATCCGTCTGGTGCACTGGTGGGCGCAGACGTGGCGACTATGCGGTGATTACGAAGGTTGGATCTGTCGATCTCTAGATGCATGGGGTATGCCTTTCTGGTAATGAACTTAGGGGTTCCTGGGGGTTCTTTGATAATCCCACTGGAACAGCATCTATTCTGAATGGACACCATGCAGGTGGCATAACGCCAGCAAAGATGGTGGGACGTAAGTAATAGGGGAGACCATGGCTGAGAACTACGGATTTGAAGGAAAAATTGGACGCACGGTGGCTGAATCAGAGCCATGGTTCGAAACTCCAGCACACCCTGGCGATGATGCTCCCAATGTGATTCTCGTGCTGCTTGATGACACCGGTTTTGCTCAGATGGGTTGCTTTGGTTCTGACATTGATACGCCGAATATTGATGCACTTGCTGCAAACGGTTTGCAGTTCACAAACTTCCACGTGACGCCATTGTGCTCACCAACTCGTGCAGCACTTCTCAGTGGTCGGTCAAACCACGCAGTCGGAATGCGTTCTGTGTCGAACTTCATCACTGGCTTTCCGAATCAACTCGGACACATCTCAAACCATGCAGCAACGGTTGCCGAAGTTCTCGGTGATGAGGGCTACGGAACTTTTGCTGTTGGTAAATGGCACCTTGCACCAATGGAGCAGGCCTCAGCTGCGGGTCCATTTGATCAGTGGCCAGTCGCACGAGGTTTCAACCGCTTTTACGGATTCATGGACGGCGAAACAGATCAGTTCCATCCTGAACTTGTCGCAGACAATCACCCTATTGATGCGCCACGCACTGCAGAAGAGGGATATCACTTATCAGAAGATCTTATTGATCAAGCGCTGCACATTATTTCTGACTACAAAGGTGTCCGACCTGACCGTCCGTTTCTTGGGTACGTTGCATTTGGTGCAACTCACGCACCGCACCAGGCTCCTGCGTCGTACATGGCGAAGTATCGCGGCAAGTACGACGAAGGTTGGGACATTGTCCGCGAGCGTTGGTTCAAAAAGCAGATTGCAACGGGTGTTATTCCGGCAGACACTGTGTTGTCGCCACGTAACCCTGGCGTAAAACCGTGGGATGAACTATCTGATAACGAACAACGCTTAGCTGCTCGTTTGCAGGAAGCCTTTGCTGCATTCCTTGACCACACAGATGACCAGATTGGTCGCCTTGTTGAAGGTTTGCGCAAGATGGGGCAACTCGACAACACAGTTCTTGTCATTCATGCAGATAACGGCGCGTCACAAGAGGGTGGCCCATTCGGTGTCATGCACGAAATGAAGTTCTTCAACGCCATTTTCGAAACCCCTGACCAGGCAATCAAAGACATTGATGACATTGGTGGGCCAAACAGTCACAACAACTACCCATGGGGTTGGGCACAAGTGGGCAACACGCCGTACCGCTGGTACAAGCAGAACACTCATGAAGGTGGCGTGCACGTACCGATGGTGTTCCATTGGCCAAACGGAATTCCGAAAGAACAAAAGGGAACAAAGCGCGATCAGTTCGTATTTGTTTCTGACATCGTGCCCACTGTGTACGACATCATTGGTGTCACGCCGCCAAAGGTTCGTAAAGGTCTTGAACAAATACCTGTCTCCGGACATTCGTTTAAGTCATTCCTGAAAGACGCGAAGGCGCCTGCAACTAATACAGTTCAACATTTTGAAAATATGGGCAGCTTGGCAATTGTTGCTGGTGAATGGAAGGCAGTGTTGAAGCACACTTCAGGTCAGCCATATAGCAATGAAAAGTGGGAGCTATACCACTTGTCGATTGACCGTTCAGAGTGCAACGACCTTGCTGATAGCGAGCCAGACAAACTTGAAGAGATGATTGCTCATTGGTGGGAACAAGCAGAGATTCACGGAGTCTTGCCACTTGATGATCGTGGAGTGGAACTCTTTGGTTCTCGCTTCCGCAAGAACTCGCCGCATCCTGAAGATCGTCGGTACGTGTACCGTCCACCAATGTCTCCAATGCCTGCGCAAGCTTCAGGTGGTGTCGGTGGTCGTAATGTCGACATCGTTGCCAAAGTTACGTACAAAAAAGGTGACGAAGGTGTTCTGTATGCATCAGGTACGCAGAACTCCGGAATTTCAGTGTTCATTCAAAATGGTCGCTTACTTCTTGACTACAACGCATTTGGTGATCACACCATTATTGAATCCTCAGGGCTAGTTCCTGAAGGTGATCATGAACTGCGCGCAGTTCTTCGCCGCGGAAACGGAATGTCTGGTTACTTAGAAGTCACAATTGACGGAGTATCGGGCGGTTCAGCTGAAGTGTCGTTGTACATGCGCATGATTTCATCTGTTGGGCCAAGTATTGGGTTTGATCATGGTTCGCCAATTTCAACTCGCTACAGCGCACCATATGCATACACAGGTGAATTGCACGAGATCATTATTGAATCAGGGCCTCGCCGAGTAGATACTGCAGCAGCTGAAGCGCAAGCAGAAATGAATCGTCAGTAATTACGACGCGTTTGCAGCGGCACGAATAGTGTCAACCACAGCTGTACCCGGAGCACCAGGTCCGAGCACTTCAGCAATGCCTGCTTCTTTTAGCAATGCAATGTCTTGTTTCGGCACAATGCCGCCAACAACAACAGGAATGGTTGAACCACGTGACCGCAGTGCTTCCACCACTAATGGTGCAAGTGTCATGTGGGCCCCTGACAGCATTGATAAACCAATGACATCGACATCTTCGTCGATAGCAGCCGACGCAACAGTGTCGGGTGTTTGAAACAGTCCGGTGTAAATAACTTCCATGCCGGCGTCACGCAGAAGGCGCGCAACAATTTTTATTCCTCGGTCGTGACCATCAAGTCCGATCTTGGCAACAAGCACGCGTAGAGTCATTAGATAGTCGGCACTTCTATATGGCGGCCAAATACTGTTCCCATTGACTTCATCATTTCACCCACCGTAGCTTGCGCATTTGATGCGGTTATCAATGCGGGCATCAGGTTGATCTCTGGGTCAGCAGCCTGTGTTTCAAGAACGGCAAGTGATTCTGCAACAGCTGCGGCATTACGTGATGCACGCACGGCATCTAGGCGTCTGCGCTGTTTTTGCTCGTCTTCGTTAGTGATACGTAACAGATCGATTTCTTCTTCATCGTTGCCTTCTAAGAAGAGGCTAACTCCCACGATGATTCGTTCACCCGAGTTGAATTTGCGTTCTAGGTCGTACGCAGAATCTGCAATGCGGCTTTGGAACCAGTTCTCTTCGATACCGGCGATGCAACCATCAAGCATCGAGCCATTACCGAATGCTTCAATGTCAGCAAAAATCTCTTCAGCCCTGCGTTCCATCTCATTTGTGAGCTCTTCGACGTACCATGACCCGCCTAATGGGTCAGCAACAGCGGTGACATTTGTTTCATTAGCAATGACTTGTTGTGTGCGCAAGGCAATTCGGGCTGCGCGCTCTGTAGGTAGCGCCATTGCTTCGTCCATTGAGTTGGTGTGTAGTGACTGCGTGCCACCCAGTACGCCGGCCAAAGCCTCAATTGCTGTGCGAACAATATTGACTTCTGGTTGTTGCGCCGTAAGAGACACACCAGCCGTTTGTGTATGGAAGCGCAATTGCAATGAGCGCTCGCTCGTTGCGCCGTATCGCTCTTTCAACCAACGCGCCCAAATTCGACGGGCTGCGCGGTACTTTGCAATCTCTTCAAAGAAGTCAATGTGGGCATTAAAGAAGAAAGACAGTCGTGGCGCAAACGCATCAACTGATAATCCGGTTTGTGCTGCGAGTTCTACGTACGCAAAACCATTTGCCATAGTAAATGCCAATTCTTCAGCTGCAGTAGAGCCTGCTTCACGAATGTGATACCCAGAAATAGACACAGAGTGCCACTTCGGCATTTCAGCAGCCGTGAACGCAATGGTGTCGCGAACAAGACGCATTCCTTGGCGCGGAGGGAACACGAATTCTTTTTGCGCCTGGTATTCCTTCAAGATGTCATTTTGCAATGTGCCACCAAGACGCGCACGGGGAGTGCCATTGCGTTCCGCTTGCGCAATGAACATGGACAGCAACACCGCAGCAGGCGAGTTGATGGTCATTGATGTGGTGATTTTCCCCAGATCTATATCGCGGTACAGGTCATCCATGTCTTCCACGGTGTCAATGGCAACGCCGCAACGGCCAACTTCGCCAAGCGACATGGTGTCATCACTGTCGAGGCCCAACAATGTGGGCATGTCGGACGCGGTCGATAACCCGTCGCCGCCCGAGTTGATGATGTCTTTGAAACGCTTGTTGGTGTCGTCAGCTGTACCGAAGCCCGCGAACATGCGCATGGTCCACAATTTGGATCTGTACATCGAGGCATACGGCCCACGTGTGTATGGGTAGACGCCAGGAAATTCGCCATCGTCTGGCCCGTAGACCGGTTGAAGCGGGATACCAGACATGGTTTCAAATGCACCCGGGCGCACAGACGACTCAGTGAAAGCCTTCTGCCATATTTCGCGGGGTGTCATCATGCGCCAAGACTAACTGCCCTTAGGGACTCTGGCTCCTACCGCAACCCCTGGGCGTAACCGTAATTTTGCTTCTCGTTCATATCGTCTACACTTTAAACAAGTTAATCACCCGGGGGGGGATGATGGAGCAATCAATTGTGACGTTCTTAGAACGTCTTTTACCTGATGCCACAAGCATTGCTGTTGAAGACTTTCAGCAAATAGCTGGTGGCTTTTCACGTGAAACATTTAAATGTGACGCGCGAGTTAGCCGCGGCGGTTCCGAAGAGGTGATGCCGCTTATTTTGCGCAAAGACCCGCCTGCGGTGGAAGCCATTCTTGATACAAACCGTGCGGTGGAGCACAACCTCATTGAGTCATTGCGACTTCGCACCACAATTCCTGTTAGCCGCAGTTATGGCTATGAAATGGACCCGGAACCATTCGGGGAACCAGCAATGATTATCGAAAGAGCATCAGGTAATGGTCAAACATCTGCGTTGTTCAACGGCGGAGATGATGAAGACCAAGCAGAAAGCGTGATTAAGCATTTGTGCGAAGTACTTGTTGAACTTCACAAATGTCCGATTAGTAAAATTGACCCTGATGGTGCCTTAACGGATCCGTTCCATCGCGGAATAAAAATCGATTCGTGGGACTCATTCATGGATTCCACCATCGAATTCTTTGAGTCGACGTATACCTCTTTCAATTACGACCCAATCTTGATGATTGCGCTCGATGCCGTGTATACATTGCGACGCAATAAACCCCGGCCAATGCCACTTTCAATCGTCCATGGAGACTTCAACCCTGCAAACTTCCTGTACGAAAACGGGCAAGTGTCTGCACTCATCGACTGGGAAGCCAGTCGCGTGGGCGACCCACGTGAAGATCTGGGCTGGATGGTCTTGATGGATGTCATTAGCAATTCGCACGTTATGGATTATCCGAAAAAGGAAGGCGGCTTTCTTTCCTATTACAACAAGCTCACGGGCAACGACATCACGCCTGAAGAGCTCGGGTACTTCACATTGTTCGGCACTATGCAAATAGCAGTGCCGGTGCAACAATTCATTTCGCGTCGTGCCAACAAGGAGTACATGTTGCTGCTTCCGTTCTACGTGGCTCAATCAAGTATGGGTGCGTTGCCAGCAATGGCGCAGCTCATGGGATATGCGGGGGTACCAGCATGATGACTAATCCGACTCTCGATGATCTTCTTGAAGGTCTCATCGTTTCTCTATCAGACGAAATCATGCCGCATGTCAGTAGCCCCAAAGCTCATGTCATGTGCCAAATGGTGCAGTCGCTGATTCAAGAAGTGCGTCAAGCCCTGCCTGTCTATGACATGTATATTGCCGAAGAACACAACGACATGACCCGCGTTCTGCGTGATGTTGCAGCTGCTCTTGGTGATTCGACTGGCCCTGAGGCTGATCGCATTCGTGCTCGGGCCGCAACGCTTGGGGCCCTGGCTAACGTGCCAGTGCCAGCAGACCAAGTACCCATTCGCGCAGCGCACCGTGAACTTAGTTATGCATTGCAAGACTGCATGACAGACCTTGACGTGCTGCAACGGGCGGGTAATACGCGCGCTGATACGGCGCTTCAATCAATACGCGCGCATATCTTGCCGCGCATTGTGCGTGATGTTGAGACTCTTACTATTGCCGGCGGAATGGCCGGCCGAGGCTAATTACGCAGTTGTAATGGAATCAAGTACTACTTGAATTCCCATGACATAGCTTTCGCCTGGCTTCAAAAACTCAAGTGATGCTGCAAGTTCAGCAACTTCAGCATCTGAATTCACTGGCACAAACTGCACTGTGTCCCATTTGCGACCATCGCCCATGATTGTTCCTTCAGCAGAGAAGTTCACTGCGCCGGGGATTGCAGTCATGGCCGCTGTGCGATCAGGGGTCTGACGAACAATCATTGCAACCGTGCGAAGTTCAAGTGGGGTTGGACGGTTACGCAAATCGAGTGACTCATCTTCTGGGCGACAGCACACCAATGTTGTGCGCAACATGCCGGCAGCTTTATGAACGTGCTTGTCACCAAAATCTTTACGGCTTTGCATTTCAATAAACGACTTGCGTGTGGCGTAACGCACAATGGCGATGCGGTCCCAATCTTCGTCGCCAACATTGTTGCTGGTGACATCACCAGCGAAAACAATTGTTGCGCCAATCTTGTTCAGAATTGAAGCAGGGTTGTAACGGTCATCAGCTTCACGGCCACTGATTTCATGATCAACAACGCCATCTTCTGAGTACTGAGCAACCTCGTGATACTTCATCAGGTTCACCATGTAGATAGGACCATCTTCTTCAGGAGTACGCGTTGCAAGAAACTTGCCGTACTCCTTATCAAGAGTTCCGTAGTTGTGAGTTAGGCGTGGTGTCTCTGACATGGTGTTCCTTCAGCGGTCGGTTCTGATACAGAAATCGTAAACCACTACTGGGTTCACTGCACCAATCAGGCTGAATAGATTGTGTATTAGAGGAGCGGTCCCCACACCTCAAGGTGATTCGCACGCTCAACACGGCGAATAGTGCACAGATCGAGAAGCGATTCAAGACCAGCATTGCTGAAAGCAGTACGTATTGCAGCCTGCGATGAGGCATCAACCGCTGCCACAGCATCATGAAGACGTTGCATCAACCAGAAGCGGTACGGCATCACTGCTGTCTCTATTTCAATACCGCGCCATGCAAAAGCAGTTTTTCCAATTCCGCGCGCACCAGGATCTGGCAAACCATTTGTGCCGGTCTCGAGGTCTGTCTGCTGTGCCAACCACTCATTGGCGTATTCCACGTGGGCAGTAATTTCTGGCAAGTATTCCTCTGCGACATATCGCATCATGGCTACAAGAGTGTCGGGCAATGCGTCATTGGCCACAAGTTCGCGTGGTGCTGTGGCGGAATCCAAATATTCACCGTCATATGGTTCGTAGGTGCTCATGCGTTCTACCCATCGGCCAACGCGCGGTGCATGCTTTTTGATAACGGCCGTAGGCGCTGGGTCACGGAACAGGTGAGCCCACATAGGCCCCATCAGGCAATAGTCACCAAGCGTTGGTTTGTTGCCAAGAAGATAAGCGTTCTGTTCAAGGTGTGCGCTGAACAGACTGAGCCATTCCATGAACGAACTTTCAATGAGTTCTGCAGAATGTGGCCCTACCCCGAAAGTTACTGCGGCTTTGCGCATACGACCACTAGAACGAGCAAAGTTCATACTGATCTGATCAGAGGTCATCTTCGGAATAACGCTGATGCCAAATTCACTTTCCAAGAACAAAAGATTTTGGTCATCAAAGTTCCAGCGGTAGTGCATTGCTGCGCGCAATAGACCTTCGCCGCCGAAGAGTTCAAAAAGATGAGTCACTGCTTGATGCACCGCAGTAGTTGGGCGGGTTGGATATTTCGACAGTTGAATTTCTGCATCAAAATAGTCAATGATGTCGGCGCCGTCTTGAATGATGCGACCTTCAGGAGTTTCGAGACACGGCATGATCCACCGGCCAACAGTAGGAACGATGTGTTTTAGGTAGCGCTCGCTGTTTGGGTGCACCTCAACAAAGTTGATGTTGTTCTTACGTAAGTACGAACGGACTTTTCCGGTGTACAAAGAGACTGGCCCTCCGTAGAGGATGTGAGGAGCATTAGTCATGAGAACTATTTCTTTGTAGGAAGGACGGGTGGAAGAAGGTTTGTGAAGAAATCAAACAATTCAACGGTGGACGTGGTGCTCTCGATAAATGGAGTCACAATGACATTGGAAAGCAAAATAGCGCCATAGATAGCGCCGACTTTTTGCGCGTCAGTTGGGTTGATGCCTCGATTTATCTCTAGGTTCTTCACTGCGGTGGCTAGAGCGGGAAAAGCTGCATAAATATCAGGAAATGTGATGCCATTTCGCATGAGCCATAGGGATAGTTGTAACTGCTGATTGATCTCAAGAATTACTTCTTGGTTTCTCATCGTGCCCATGTCAACAGTGATCTTGCGAATGTTGTCCGAGTTGCGCGAGTGAATAACTAAAAGAAGCTGTGCCTTGCCCCCGAACCATTCGGCAATAAAACGGTGATGCACTTTTGCAAGGGTGGCAATTTCACGAATCGAAATATCATCGGGACTCTTTTTGCGAACGAGTGTGAACGCCGCGCTGATCAGCAGTTCCATTCCTTCTTCGCGTGTTCGCCGAACCTGACGCGCCCTAGAGGGTTTCTTTGCCGCAGTTTTCTTGGCAGCAACAGGCTTCTTTGTTGAGGCCTTTTTTGCAGCACTCTTCTTCACTGGACTCTTCTTAGAAGCGGGGGTAGCCATGGGTTATTACTGTAGCCCTGCTTGGATACTTTCTATTCAACCGAAGTTCATCTTTGATCCGCGCCGTCGAAATCGCTGTAAAACATGGGTATCAAGACTGAGAGTTATCCCTAACAATGCAACAGCAGCAATGCCGTCTAGCCACCAATGATTTCCAGTGGCAGATACAGCAAACATGGTGAATACGAAATGGGCCACAAATAGCCAGCGCCATTTGCTTGTGCTGGCACCAATAATTCCGAACGACACCAATGCGGCCCAGCCAACATGAATAGAAGGCATGGCTGCAAATTGATCAGAGACTCCAGTGCCCACAGGGCCATAGACAGATAGTCCGTATCTGGTGGCTAAATCGATATACCCAAGTTCCGGAAGAAATCGCGGTGGTGCTACACGTACGTACCGAATAACGAGACACGCAGCAGTCAACATGGCTAACGCATTTCGCCAACGTGGAAACGTCTCACGATGACGAACAAATAGCCATACAAGAAATGCAACAGTTGCGGGCACATGCACTACTGCATAAAAGAAATTGGTAGATCGTGCTAGCCAGTCATATCGCATCACAAAATGTTGTAGCGATAATTCTGATGGAAGATGAAAATTCTGTTGCCATCTGTTGATATCGCGTGCGCGCCCAAGTGCGCCAACAGGCTGATCAAGTGGCAACACCATCGCAAGACGCCACATGGTGTACAGCACAGCAATCAGTGAAAACTCTTTGCATAACGCAAAGACAAAATCGCGTCGTGTTGTAGACGGCGCCCTAGAGACAACTAACGCGATGACTGCGCTGATTATTGCGGCGATTGTCGCCTGATCCCATGTCACCCACCGCATACACAGCGAGAGTATCTGTTCTTAGAAAGAAATCAGACAGCGCATTCCGAGTCGCCGACTTCACCAGAAAATGGCCCAGTCTCGCCGTAGTCAATGAAGAACTCAGGAGCTACATCAGGCTGTGGAATCTCATCAAGATCGCGTAGGCCATCAGCAACAGCAACAGCGCCACCAGAACGTGCAAGCCAGCCCTGGAATGTTTC
>Ga0114974_10001298_pt1 | contig 19762 bp, 12 predicted proteins | sample S_130206_EF_Meta_FD_87318 | JGI IMG/M metagenome (GOLD analysis project Ga0114974, IMG submission 87318) | Freshwater microbial communities from Lake Simoncouche, Canada to study carbon cycling - S_130206_EF_MetaG | ecosystem: Environmental > Aquatic > Freshwater > Lake | place: Lake... | reverse complement strand
TAGCCTTCTTCAGAAATGAAATGAGCCAAAATGTGCGCCTGCATGTGGTTTACGGCAATTAATGGAATATTTAACGCCAATGCCATTGATTTTGCAAAAGAGCTTCCAACCAATAGAGAACCCATTAATCCAGGTCCTTGTGTAAAAGCTATTGCTGATAGCTGTTCTTTTTGTATATTCGCTTTGCGAAGTGCAGCATCGATAACGGGTACAATATTTTGCTGATGAGCGCGAGAAGCTAACTCTGGAACTACGCCACCGTACTGATTATGAATTAGTTGATTGGCAACAATGTTGAATAAAACCACATCGTTTTGTAATACAGCGGCAGCCGTATCATCGCAAGAACTTTCTATTGATAGAATAAAAACAGGCTGATTATGCATAAAAGGGCACGAATTTTGAATTATATTTGACTTAATCGTTCACTAAAATTACGGAAAAAGCCAAAATTAAAGAATTTTTATCAAAGGTGTTACCGTTTCATTAAGCAAAATAAAATTTTATAAAAAAATTAAACAATAAATAGGTATCAAAAAAATTAAAAAAATAGTATTTCGTTCCCTTTTAGGACTAATCCTACTATTGTTGGTACTCGGAATTGCCCTTTCTTTACCAGTTGTGCAAACAGAAATTGGTAAATATGTTACTGAAATGCTCCGTAAAGATTACAAAGCGGATATAAATGTTGAGCAAGTTTCGGTATCTATTTTTGGTGGAGTGAAGCTGAAAAAGGTTATGATAAAAGATTACCATAAAAACACTTTAATTTCTGCAAAAAGTATAAAAACCAATGTTTTAAGTTTTCAAAAGCTATATAATGGTGATTTGTTATTTGGAGAAATCCGAGTTGATAGTCTCTTTTTTAATATGAAAACGTACAAAGGCGAAAAAGATTCCAATATTGATAAATTCATTGCACTTTTCGACTCAGGAAAACCATCAACAAAGAAGTTTTTGATGAAGGCAAAAAATGTTTACATTTCTAATAGTATCTATCTATTAACCGATGAAAATCGGAGCAATCCAAAAGATTTAGACGTAAAAAAGCTAAATGCCGAATTGAGTAATTTCAAGATTTATGGCCCTGAAGTTACTACGAACATAATGAAAATGTCATTTTTAGACCACCATGGATTGTTTGTGGAAAATTTAAAAGCTAAATTTATTTATACGTTAAAATTTATAAAATTAGAAAAGCTAAACCTCAAAACAGCGTCTTCTTTTTTGAATGGAAATGTAGTGCTTAATTACGATAGAAAAGATTTTGCCGACTTCAATAATAAAGTGCAATTTGATATACAATTAGATTCTTCATCGCTTGCTACAAATGACATACGCTATTTTTATAAGGAATTAGGGAAAAATCAACATTATCAATTATCGTCAAATGTTAGAGGAACTTTGAACGATTTATATGCTTCAAAATTGAAATTGATTGATGGAAAAAACTCCCAGATTATTGGAAATGTGAATTTCAGAAACCTTTTTGGAAAGCCGGGACAAGACTTTTATATGAAAGGTAATTTTGATAAAGTTTCCTCTAATTATAAAAACTTAACGCTTTTATTACCAAATATTTTAGGAAAGAAATTGCCTAGTTCACTAAGTAAATTTGGACAATTTAATTTACGAGGAAAAACAGAAATAACAACCAAATCTATAGATGCCGACTTTTACATGGCTACAACTTTGGGAAATATTCAGTCTAAATTAGTAATGACTAATATTAATGATATTGATAATGCTTCCTATTCTGGAAATATTATTTTAGAACAGTTCAAAATTGGAACGCTCCTTTCTAAGAAAGATTTAGGAATGGTTACGTTGAATTTGGACATTGACGGAAAAGGTTTTAAACTAAAAAATTTAAATACTTCCTTTTCGGGTGATGTCTATAAAATTAATTACAAAGGTTATAATTACACCAATATTGTTGTTGATGGTAATTTCAAAAATCCAATTTTTAAAGGCAAGGTTTATGTAAATGACCCTAATTTATTCATGGATTTTGATGGTTTGGTTAATTTAGAGAAAAAGGATATTAATTACAATTTTAATGCAAAAATTGATTATGCCAATTTAGCGAAAATGAACATTGTAAAATCCGACTCAATTTCAGTTTTTAAAGGCGTTATCGACATGAAAGTTTCGGGAACTAATTTGGATAATCTAAGAGGTTCAGTCAATATTAAAAACACCTCTTATCAAAACAAAAAAGATACGTACTATTTTGATGATTTTGATTTAAATTCAAGTTTTGATGAAAATAATGTCAGAACGATTTCAATAAACTCTCCTGATATTGTTGAAGGTAAAGTTGTTGGTAAATTTCAAATCGGTCAACTTCAAAAGATGCTTGAGAACTCATTGGGAAGTCTTTATGCAAATTATTCACCTAATAAAGTCAAAAAAGGACAGTTTCTAAAATTCGATTTCTCTATTTATAATAAAATTATTGAAGTATTCTATCCCGGTATTTCAGTTGCATCAAATACTGTACTACAAGGCGCAATAAATTCAGATAATAATGATTTTAAATTCAATTTTGATTCTCCTCAAATTGCAGCTTACGAGAATTATTTTGACAAAATAAACATCCGTGTTGACAATAAAAATCCATTATATAATGCTTACATTTCCATGGATAGCATTAAAACTAAAAACTATAAAGTCTCTGATTTTAGTTTGTTAAATGTAACTCAAAACGATACGTTATATATCAGATCAGAATTTAAGGGGGGCAATAAAGCCGACGATTTTTACAAATTAAATATTTTTCATACCATAGACAAAAACAACAATAACGTTGTTGGAATTCAGAAATCTGAAATTAAATTTAAAGACTATTTGTGGTTTCTAAATGAGAATGATGATGCTCATAATAAAATTATATTTGATAAAAAACTAAGAAATTTTTCAATTGATGCTATTGTTTTGTCTCATGAAAAGCAAAAAATAGATTTAAATGGATTTTTAAAAGATTCTGATACAAAAGATTTAAATCTAAATTTTACAGATATCGACATTAACAAATTAACGCCCGAAATTCCAAACTTTTCATTCGATGGAATTTTAAATGGAAACATAAATTTCAAACAAGATCATAAAATATACCAACCTACAGCTTCCATATTTATTGACAGTTTAAGTGTTAATAAAGTGGCGCTTGGAAAACTAGATTTGGATGTTTCTGGAGATGATAGCTTGAAAAAATTCTATGTTAATTCCACCATTCAAAATGAAAATATAGAATCTTTTAATGCAAAAGGAGATTTCACAATAGAAAATAATGAAACAAAAACGAATTTAGACTTGCGTTTCAATCGCTTTAATTTGGGAATCTTGGGCTTATTAGGTGGTGATATTATCACTAATATTAAAGGTTTTGCTTCTGGAAGTACCAATGTAGAAGGAACTATTACAGATCCGAAGATAAATGGTAGAATGTATTTAGACGATTCAGGGATATCAATTCCTTATATGAATGTGAATTATGAATTTGAAAATAAATCGGTAGTTGATATTACGGAGAGTTTGTTTATTGTTAGAAATGCTGGAATTATTGATTCGAAATTCAACACAAAAGGAATTTTAGAAGGTAGGGTTCGTCACAACAAACTGTCAGATTGGGTTTTAGATTTAAAAGTAAAATCAGATCGTTTTCTAGCTCTAGATACAAAAGACAGGGAAGATGCAGCCTATTTTGGAACAGCCTTTATTGATGGGACTGCCTCTATAACTGGGCCTACAAGTGGTTTGTTGATAAAAATTGATGCTAAATCTGAAAAAGGAACCGCCATTAAAATCCCAATTAATGATGCAGATGCTGTGGGAACCAATAGTTACATTCATTTTTTAACCACAAAAGAAAAATTTAATTTAGGTAAAGGAATCGTTGATAAAACTAGAAATTATAATGGATTAGAATTGAAATTCAACTTGGATATCAATCAAAAAGCGGAAATTGAAGTAATTCTAAATAGAAATTCAGGACATGGGATGAAAGGTCGTGGGAATGGGAATTTACTTTTAGAAATAAATACATTGGGTAAATTTATTATGACAGGAGATTTTCAAGTCTATGAAGGAAGTTATAATTTTAAATATGGAGGAATCATAGATAAGAAATTCAAGGTTAAAAAATTCGGTTCTATTGTTTGGGAGGGAGATCCTTTGCGCGCCATTTTGAACTTAGAAGCTGTTTATGAAACTACAGCAAATCCAGCAGTTTTATTAGAAAATCCATCATTCAATAAAAAAGTTCCTGTAGAGGTTGTTATTGGAATTAAAGGTAATTTAAGTAATCCTGAACCTGATTTTTCAATTAATTTTCCAACGGTTAGTTCGGTTCTGAAATCTGAAATTCAATATAAATTAGATGACAAAGATACGCGCCAAACACAAGCATTATATCTACTTTCTTCTGGTGGATTTTTGAGTCAAGTAGGAGTAACTCAATCCGATTTTACGGGGAATTTATTTGAAAAAGCAAGCGGTTTATTCAACGATATTTTCCAAGATGAAGAAGGTAAATTTAATTTAGGAATTGATTTTGTTTCCTCTGACAAACGACTAGGATCTGAATCAGACGGTAGAGTTGGGGTGACTGTTTCTTCAAAGATTAATGATAGAATTACCTTTAATGGTAAATTAGGTGTGCCTGTGGGAGGTATAAATCAATCCGCAATTGTTGGTGATGTAGAAGTTCAATATCGAGTAAACGAAGCCGGAACACTTAATTTAAGAGTGTTTAATAAGGAAAATGATATTAGTTATATTGGACAAGGAATTGGATATACTCAAGGATTAGGGATCTCACACGAAATTGATTTTGATACATTTAAAGAATTGGTCAATACTATTTTTGGTAAAAAAAAACCTAAAAAAGTAGTACAGCCTATTGATCAATCAGATTCTAGTTTACCTAACGAACCTACTTATTTTAAAACCAAGAAAAGCAAAAACTCCAAAAATTCAAAACTAAATATTGAGGGTGTTTTGAATAAAGATGGGGATTAATTAATTACGTTTTTATACTCCAATTAACATAAAACTAATTACAGAATTGTATTTTTATACATTCGAAATACGCCTGATAAGTACTTAATATAAAAACTTATCAACGAAAACGTTTGAATTTCAACTAATTATTAATTTAGTATAAATTCCACTTTTTTTAAGGTTGAATTATAGTAAGTTTACATTTTAAAACACAAATAATGACTAAAACAATAAAAAAAATAGGAGTTTTGACTTCTGGAGGAGATTCCCCTGGAATGAATGCTGCGATTCGTTCTGTAGTTAGAACTTGTGCTTACCATAACATCGAATGTATTGGTATTTACCGGGGCTATGAAGGAATGATTGAAGGTGATTTTAAAGAATTAGGCCCAAGAAGTGTAAATAACATTATCAATAAAGGTGGAACAATTTTAAAATCAGCGCGCTCTAAAGAATTTATGACGGTTGAAGGTAGAAAAAAAGCCTATGATAATTTAATGAGAGTAGGAATAGATTCTCTTGTCATTATTGGTGGAGATGGAAGTTTTACAGGAGCAGAAGTTTTCAATAGTGAATTTGGATTTCCAGTAATGGGAATTCCTGGTACAATTGATAACGATATTTTTGGGACAAGTCATACTTTAGGTTATGACACCGCTCTTAACACTGTAATTGAAGTTATTGATAAAATTAGAGACACTGCAAGTTCACACAACAGATTGTTTTTTGTTGAAGTAATGGGTAGAGATGCAGGTCATATTGCACTTAACGCAGGAATTGGAGCTGGTGCTGAAGAAATTCTTATTCCAGAGGAAAATTTAGGTTTAGATCGATTATTAGAATCTCTAGAAAAAAGTAAATCTTCAGGAAAATCTTCAAGTATTGTAGTTATTGCAGAAGGTGATAAAATTGGTAAAAGTGTTTTCGAATTAAAAGATTACGTAGAAACCAATTTACCTGAATATGATGTGCGAGTTTCTGTTTTGGGACACATGCAACGTGGCGGTTCTCCTTCTTGTTTCGATAGAGTATTAGCTAGTAGATTGGGTGTGAAAGCAGTTGAATCTTTGTTGGAAGGAAAATCAAATTATATGGTTGGAATTTTGGGTGACAAAGTAACTTTAACGCCATTAGAACAAGCAATTAAAGGACACACAGAGATTGATAGAGAATTATTGAGAGTTTCTGATATCATGTCAACTTAAAATAAAGGTGCTTTAAGTTAGTAACTTCAAGCAAAGAATTTAAAATTAATTTATTATTTATAACCGGCATAAAGGATTGTACTTATTGCCTAAAGCTTAAAAAAAATGTCAACAGTAAAATTAGGAATTAACGGATTCGGAAGAATTGGAAGAATTGTTTTTAGAGAATCTTACAACAGAGATAATGTTGAAGTAGTTGCAATTAATGATTTATTAGATGTAGATCATTTAGCATATTTATTAAAATATGACTCAGTTCATGGTCGTTTCGCTGGAAAAGTAGAAGTAGTTGACGGAAAACTTTTCGTAAACGATAAACATATCAGAATTACAGCAGAAAGAGATCCTGCCAACTTAAAATGGGATGAAGTAGGAGTAGACGTTGTTGCTGAATGTACCGGTTTTTTCACAACTATAGAAACAGCTCAAGAGCATATTAAAGGTGGTGCTAAAAAAGTAATTATTTCTGCACCATCAGCTGACGCACCAATGTTTGTAATGGGAGTAAATCACGATAAAGCAAAAGCAACTGATTTAATCGTTTCAAATGCTTCATGTACTACAAACTGTTTAGCGCCATTAGCTAAAGTAATTCACGATAATTTTGGAATAGTTGAAGCCTTGATGACTACTGTTCATGCTACAACTTCAACTCAAATGACAACCGATGGTCCTTCAAGAAAAGACTGGAGAGGTGGTCGTGCTGCAAGTGTAAATATTATTCCTTCTTCTACTGGAGCTGCAAAAGCAGTAGGAAAAGTTATTCCTGAATTGAACGGAAAATTAACGGGTATGTCAATGCGTGTTCCTACGACTGATGTTTCTGTAGTTGATTTAACTGTAAAAGTTGCTAAAGAAACTTCTTATGAAGAAATAATGGCAGTTTTGAAAACAGCTTCTGAAACTACTATGAAAGGTGTTCTAGGATATACTGAAGATTTAGTTGTTTCTCAAGATTTTGTATCTGATTCAAGAACTTCTATCATTGATGCTAATGCTGGAATTGGATTGAATTCTACTTTTTTCAAAATCATTTCTTGGTATGATAATGAGTACGGATATTCAAGTAAATTGATAGATTTATCAGTTCACATTGCAAATTTGAAATAATAAAATAAAACAATTCCCATTCGTACTGTTTGGGAATTGTCTATTAAATTTTCGCCAAAAACCTTTTAAATATGAAATTATTAGTTGACAGTGGTTCTACAAAAGCCGATTGGATTTCTATTGATGAAACTGGAAAAATTTTATTTACAACACAAACGCTAGGATTAAACCCTGAAGTTCTTGTAAAAGAAGAAATTGTTTCCCGTTTGAATGATCGTTTTGATATTTCTCTAAACAGAGAAAGTGTATCACATTTATTTTTCTACGGTGCTGGTTGCGGAACGGATAGAATGAAAGAATTTTTGCACGGTGTATTTCAAGAGTATTTTCCAAATGCCGCAATTGTAGTGCATGAAGACACCTATGCAGCAGTATATGCTACTACTCCAAAAAACGAACAAGCAATTGTTTGTATTCTTGGAACGGGTTCTAATTGCAGTTATTTTGATGGAAGTGTTTTACATCAAAAAGTTCAATCGTTGGGATACATTGCCATGGATGATTGTAGTGGAAACCAGTTTGGACGACAATTAATTCGAGATTATTATTTTGGAAAAATGCCTTCAGCACTCGCTAAGAAATTTGAAAAAACATATGACTTAGATGCAGATGTTATCAAACACAATCTTTATAAAGAGCCAAATCCAAATGCGTATATGGCAACTTTCGCTAAGTTTTTAATTCAAAATAAAGACGAAGATTATTGCCAGAAAATTATTCGCAGGGACATGGAAATTTTTGTTGAGAACTACATAAAACAATACGATAATTGTAAAGATGTTCCAGTTCACTTTATTGGTTCAATTGCTTTTTATCTAAAAGAGGAATTAAAAGAAGTTTTAGAAATAAATGGATTATCTATCGGTAACGTTCTAAGACGACCAATTGATGGTCTGATTCAATTTCACTTATTGAATTAATCTGAGACTTACTCAAAATAAAAAAACGAATTTGATAGCTTTCAAATTCGTTTTTTGTTTATATATGATTTAATTTCTTCTTACTTTATCGCAATCATAGAAATTTCAACATTTACATTTCTTGGTAGTTTTGCAACCTGAACAGTTTCTCTTGCGGGAGCTGTTTTTTCATCAAAATAACTTCCGTAAATAGTATTAATTTTTGCAAAATCATTCATGTCTGAAATGAAAATACTTGCTTTTACAACATCTGCAAAAGTCATATTTGCAGCTTCAAGAACCGCTTTCATGTTTTCCATAACTTGGGTAGTTTCTATTTCAATGGTTTCTAAAACCAATACCATAGTAACAGGATTTAAAGCAATCTGTCCAGAAGTATATAAGGTATTTCCAACTAAAACTGCTTGGTTATAAGGTCCAATTGGTGCAGGTGCTTTTTCGGTATAAATTATTGTTTTCATAAATAAAATTTTTATCTTAAAACCCTATCTGGGCTAGTTCTTTTTTCCCACTTGATATCACTCAAAACCCCTGATTTAATTCCGATGAAGAATCCCCAGAACGCATTATCTCCAAAGGGTTGCCAGTTAAAATCCATTCTCCAACTCAATAAATCGCGTTCAAACCGCAGCTGCGTATAAGTAACTCCATGTTGCACAAAGTCATATCCAGAAGAAATTCCCATTTTCCATTTCGTAGTTAAATCAACATTTCCTGAAACCATTAAGGAATTTCCAATAATTTTATTTTCTCGGTTGTTATTACTGTAAGTCAAAGAATAGGCTAAAGTTAAATCCCAAGGCAATTTTGATTTGAAAAACTCGGTTACGGCGTCCTCTTTATTGTCCTTATCATCAAACTGACTGTCTCGCCTGTCACTGAAGTCGGTATTTGTTCCAAACAATTCATCAGTACGTCCACCATTTCTTGCGCCTTGATCGTTTTCTTTTTTCTTTTTATCATCCCCATCTTTACTTGATAATGAATAATTTAGCGTCATGTTTGAGCTCGTCATTCTAAACAAACTTCCTCCATTATTTATGTTGAAAGTATTAATTCTTTTTCCAGAATTATCAATAGCATAAGGATCTAAAGTAGTCGCGAAATTGACATTCATTTTGTTATTGAAAAAAGTCGTTCCGCCACTAATTCTTAAAGGCGACCATCGAAGAGAATCTGAAGTTGCGTTGTAATCTGTGTGGAAATTTAAATTGTTCAACAACATGATTTTTTTAGGTTCTACCTTTGTAGAATCACGATCTCTTACTTTGGCTTCAAAAGTATTGTTTAAATCAAAACTCGCGACCTTTGAATTACCGATTGAAGGTGCCCCATAAATTCCTTTTTCAAAACGCGTGTATTCTTTAATAATTGTACCACTTCCGTCTGAGGCATAGGTATCAAAGTATTTTTCAAAACTTGGAGTATAACCAAACGAAATTCCAGGACGCATTACGTGACGAATAGATTGAATTCTTTTTTTATCACCAAAATTGAACGTTCCATAAATAGTAGTTCCTAAACTTGAACTGAAAGAATAGGTTCTAAAAGCATCAAATCCGTTAACATCGGTATCGATAACTTTGTTCTGTTGTACATCAAAACTCTTTTTATTTGTTTTTAAATACCAAACTTCATTATAATTTAATGATGTTGAAGCACTAAAATATTTGAATATCTTGAAGTTCGTGCTCAAAGGAATAGAGTGTTGGAAACCGGATTTTGCATTTCTAAACATTTCTGGTTTAAAGAATAAAGAATCGGTAGTTTCAATTCTATTATCTGCTTTTAAGGAATATTGTAAATTGATATTTTTGAAGATTCCTTTCTTAGCTCCGTCTTTTGGTGCAAATGGAAAGATACGATCTACGCTTAATTGCAAGGATGGCAAAGTCATGTTTATCACTTGTGTCTGCGTATTTTGAGAATGTGTTGCGCTCAATGACATGTTAACTTGTGGAACCGAATTGAATGTTTTTGAATAAGAAATAGAAGAACTTAACGTATTATTAAGCCTTGAATTATTATTAATTTGATTTATTGACTGTTGGAAATACGTGCTACTTCCTAAGTTAACAGATGCCGAAAATCTAGAATTTGGGTTCGATTTTTGATCTTTTGAATGCGACCATTGAATATTATAAATGTTACTTTTTGAGTAATCGGGGTAGCCTCTCTCGCTTGTAATTAAGTTTTCAAAACGAATGTTGATGTTACCTCTAAATTTATAGCGTTTGGCATAACTCGACTCCGCTCGAAGTGCATAGCTACCATTAGTATAATAATCTCCCAAAAGAGCTAAATCATAATTGTCGCTTAAAGCAAAATAATAGCCTCCATTTTGAAGCGAATAACCTCGCAATCTAGTATCATTAAAAGTAGGCATTATGATTCCCGACTGGCTTGTTTCAGTCATTGGAAAGAAAGCAAATGGAAGCGCAATTGGTGTTGGCACATTAGCTATAACCATGTGTGTAAAACCAACTACTACTTTTTTTCCAGGAACAAATTTTACTTTACTTGTTTGAAAATAATATTCGGGATTGTCAATGTCTTTAGAAGTTGTAAAGCGGGCTCGCTTCATAAAATAAACAGAATCATTTTCTTTTTTGGTGATTTCTGCTTTTATTCTGAACTCGTTTTGTTCGGTTCTTGAATTCCAAACTAACGCTTTTTTTGTTTTGTAATTAAAGCGAATTGAATCGGGCTCAATAACATTTGCACCTTGTTTAAAAACGGGCAATTGGGTATATTTTCCTGTAGAATCCTTTATGCGTCCTGCATAAATTTCATTTTTTTCATAATCCAATACAATAATTCCTGCTTTTAATTCGATATCTTGGTAATACAACTCAGCTTTGTTATATAAAGTCATTTGTTTATTTTTCTGACTTGTTTTTTCATAACCAACAGCAGTTCTTTTAATTTTAGCTTCAAGAAGTGCTTTTTTTGGTTTAATACTATCTTTTTTAAGGGTATCAGAAACTGTGACTAGGTCTTTGGCATTAATTTTTAATGTTTTAGCCTGATTTTTAGGAGTTATTGTGGTCGTTTTTGAAGGTAAATCTTGCGAGTAGGACTTAGCAGAACCTAGTGTTAGGAAAAAAGCTAATAAAACGATATTAAATAAGTTTGTATGCAAAGGTTTAAATGCTATTTTTGTAAAAATATGGCTTACTTGTTGAAGCGTCAAACTTACATATAATTTCGGTCAAAAATAAACAAATATAAAATTTATAGCCCCAAGGTTTAACAAAAATTAACTTTTACTATTTATGTACATAATTAATAAACTCAAAACTACCTGCATAATTGGTTTATGCATTCTTTCGTTTTCTAGTTTTAGTCAAAATAACAAATTCAAAGTTACACTAGATGCGGGTCATGGTGCTCACGATTTCGGGGCTGTTTATAAAGGTCACGTTGAAAAAAACATTGCTCTTGCTGTAGTTTTAAAAGTAGGAAAAATATTAGAAAACCAGCCGAACTTTGAAGTAAATTACACTCGTAAAACAGATGTATTTATTGGATTAGTTGAAAGAGCTAATATTGCAAATCGTGTTGATGCCAATATTTTTGTATCAATTCATTGTAATGCTAATAAAAATACAGCTGCATTTGGTACTGAAACATTTGTAATGGGTATGTCAAAAAACGCGTCTAATCTAGCGGCTGCAAAAAAAGAGAATGAAGTGGTTACTTTGGAAAAAGACTACAAACAAAAGTACGAGGGGTATGACCCAAATTCTCCAGAAACATTAATTGGTTTGACATTAATGCAAGAGGATATTTTAAATAATAGTATCTCATTGGCAGCAAAAGTGGAAGACTCCTTTGATGGATTAGGAAAAAAAGTCAGAGGATTAAGCCAAGCACCATTTATGGTGTTACACAAAGCGTACATGACTAGAGTATTAATTGAAATGGGGTTTATTTCAAATCCTGCTGAAGGTGATAAATTAGATTCTGAAGACGGACAAAATGAGATAGCAAATGCCATTGCAGAAGCAATTATTAGTTACAAAAAGGAATATTTTGGAAATGGAGCTATCGAAAATGATGAAGACAGACCTTCGAAAAAAATAATTGATAAACCAGTCAAAGACACCACAATTCCTGTCAAAAAAGAAGAAAAAATAATTAAGGAAGTAGTCAAAAAAGAACCAGCCAAAAAAGAAACTATTAAAGAGGTCGAAAAAGAAGTTATTAAAAAATCAGCTGTTATTTTTAAAGTACAAATTGCTGCTAGTAGCAAGAAAATGGACTTAGAACCAAGTAATTTCAATGGATTAAATAATATTGATTTTGAATCAAACGGAACTGTATACAAATATACTTACGGACAAACATCTGACTATTCTGAGGCTAAGAAAAATTTAGCTGAAGCAAAGGCAAAAGGCTACAATTCAGCATTTTTAATTGCTTTTAAAAACGGAAAAAGCATTTCTGTTAAAGATGCTATCAAATAATGCCCCGATAACCAAAGATTTATTTTAAATTTGTACAAAATATCAGACATTGAAAATTACTAGAGAGATTAAAACCGCCATTTTGGTTATTGCTTCCATTTCATTATTTATATGGGGTTACAGTTATTTAAAAGGAAAAGATTTATTAAACGATTACAAAACTTTATATGTCGAGTATGACAATGTAGAAGGTTTAGCATCAAATGCTGTCGTAACAATAAATGGACTTGTAGTTGGAAAAGTTTCAAAAATTTCAATTCAGAATACGACTGGAAAGTTACTTGTTGAACTTCAAATTAAAAGTGATTTTCCAATTTCTAAATCCAGTATCGTAGCCATTTATGAACCAGGATTGATAGGAGGAAAGCAAATCCAAATTATCCCGAATTTTGAAGATAAAAATTTGGCAAAAACGGGTGATACTTTAAATAGTGCCGTAAAAAAAGGCTTGACGGATTTAGTTGCAGAACAATTATCACCTTTACAAGAGAAAGTTGAGAAAATGGTTGTTAATGCAGATAAATTGCTAAAAAACATAAATGATGTTTTGGACACTAAATCAAAAGAAAATTTAAAAAGTAGCATTGCTAACTTAAACGAAACTTTAGCAGAGTTTAATAAAGCTTCCAAAAATGTCAATTCAATATTAGATACTAATAAAGAGAAGATTAACGGTACGCTTTCAAATTTCAATAAAGTTTCTGCTGATTTTACAAAAATTTCAGATTCATTATCAAAAGCTAATATTGGTCAAATTGTAAAAAATCTTGAGAAAACATTAGCAAACGTTGATAAGATAATGAATGAAGTTCAATCGGGTAAAGGAACTTTTGGAAAAATGATTAAAGATGAATCCTTGTATAATAATTTAGATAAAACTTCAAAAGAGTTGGAATTATTATTGCAAGATGTTCGATTAAATCCAACACGATACATAAACGTTTCTTTATTTGGAAAGAAAAACAAGCCTTATAATAGTCCTAAAGACACAATAACGAAAGCTAAAAACTAGTATTTTATGAGTTATTTAGACAACATATTATTTGCAATTATCTTAGTTTTAGGTTTTGGTTTTTTTGTAGTTAATATCAAGAAAATTATCAGAAATATAAATTTAGGACGTGATATTAATCGTTCTGATAATGCTTCAGCACGTTGGAAAAATATGGCTATGATTGCTCTTGGACAATCCAAAATGGTAAAAAGACCAGTTGCTGGAATGCTACACATTATTGTGTATGTTGGATTTGTAATTATAAATATTGAGTTATTAGAAATTATAATTGATGGGCTTTTCGGAACGCACCGTGTATTTTCATTTTTAGGCGCATTTTATAATGTATTAATAGGCTCTTTCGAAATACTAGCCTTCCTCGTTTTAGTTACTGTTCTTGTTTTTTACAGCCGTAGGAATGTTATGAAATTAAAAAGATTCATTCATTCTGACTTAAAAGGTTGGCCAAAAAGTGACGCTAATTACATTCTTTATTTTGAGATTGTTCTTATGTCGTTATTTTTATTAATGAATGCTGCCGATTTTCATCTGCAAAATATCCCAGGTGGGTTTGGACATTATGCTCAAGTGGGTTCTTTTCCGATTTCACAGTTTATTGCTCCAATTTTCAACGGATTATCAGAAACATTAGTTATGATGATTGAAAGAGCCGTTTGGTGGTTGCATATTATCGGAATATTAATTTTTCTAAACTACCTATATTTTTCAAAACATTTGCACATATTATTAGCTTTTCCTAATACTTATTTTGCAAATTTAAATCCACTTGGACAATTTGATAATCTAGAATCAGTTACTAAAGAAGTTAAATTGATGATGGATCCAAATGCAGATCCTTATGCAGCAGTACCTGTTGATGATAGTGCTATTCCTTCAAAATTTGGCGCAAGTGATGTACAAGATTTGAATTGGGTACAATTATTAAACGCTTATACCTGTACAGAATGTGGGCGTTGTACTTCTGCTTGTCCAGCTAATCAAACGGGTAAAAAATTGTCTCCAAGAAAAATCATGATGGATACTAGAGACCGATTGGAAGAAGTAGGTAAAAATATAGATGCCAATAAAGGAATTTTTATCCCTGATAATAAAACATTATTAAACGATTATATTACACCCGAAGAACTTTGGGCGTGTACTTCTTGTAACGCTTGTGTTGAAGAATGTCCCGTAAATATTAGCCCGTTATCAATTATTATGGACATGAGACGCTATTTGGTTATGGAACAAAGTGCTGCTCCAATGCCATTGAATACAATGATGAGTAATATCGAAAATAACGGTGCGCCATGGCAATACAACCAACAGGATCGTTTGAATTGGAAAAATGAATAATACAATAAATATAACAATAACTACATTAAAAATTCTCTTATAGGTGAGTTTAAGAGGCTTTTTAATATTTTTAAATATTAAATTACAAATACACAACAAAAATGAACTCAGAAGATTTAGACAAAAAATTAGTTGCAGCAAGTGAAAATGGCCAAACAATTAGTCCAATTTTGGCTGATGGCGTAAAAAATTATTTAATTGATATCGACGGAACAATTTGCGATGATATTCCAAATGAAGAGCCTGAAAGAATGTTAACTGCCGAGGTTTATCCAGATGCATTAGTGACATTAAATAAATGGTATGATGAAGGTCATATCATCTGCTTTTTTACTTCTCGAACAGAAGAACACAGAGAGTATACAGAAATTTGGTTGAAACAACACGGTTTCAAATACCATGGAATGGTAATGGGAAAACCACGTGGGGGAAATTATCACTGGATTGACAATCACTTGGTTAAAGCTACAAGATACCGTGGTAAATTTACTGATTTAGTTGACAAAGAAGTTACCATTCAGGTTTTTGATGACGAACATCATGAATAAAAATAATTCGTATTTTTTATTAAATCAATTAATAAAGACTACGAATAACTAATTAAATATAAAGAAATGTCAGAAAGTTTAGTAGTTCCAACAATGGCTGAAATGCTTGCACAAGGAAAACAACCCGAAGTTTTATTTTGGGTGGGCTGTGCAGGAAGTTTTGATGATAGAGCAAAAAAAATTACAAAAGCATTTGTGAAGATTTTAAATCGTTCCAATGTATCTTTTGCTGTACTCGGAACTGAAGAAAGTTGTACCGGAGATCCTGCTAAACGTGCTGGAAATGAATTTTTATTTCAAATGCAGGCCATGATGAACATTGAAGTTCTAAATGCCTACGAAGCTAAAAAAATTGTAACTGCGTGTCCGCATTGTTTCAATACAATCAAAAATGAATACCCAGAATTAGGAGGCAAATACGAAGTGGTACACCACACTGAATTTTTAAAATCCTTACTTGATGATGGGCGATTAACCATTGAAGGCGGACAATTTAAAGGCAAGAAAATCACTTTTCATGACCCGTGTTATTTAGGAAGAGCCAATAACGTTTATGAAGCTCCACGGGAATTAATCCTAAAACTAGATGCCGAATTGGTTGAAATGAAACGCTCGAAAGCCAACGGTTTATGCTGTGGTGCTGGTGGTGCGCAAATGTTTAAGGATGCCGAACACGGAAATAAAGAAGTGAATATTGAAAGAACCGAAGATGCTTTAGAAACCAACTCAGAAATAATTGCTGCGGGATGTCCATTTTGCAACACCATGATGACCGACGGAATCAAAAACAAAGAAAAAGAAGGCGATGTCAAAGTTATGGATATTGCCGAACTTATTGCTAATGCTCAAGATTTGTAATTCTAAATCTAAAAATTAAAACTATTTCACAATGTATATTCCTTTCGAAAATTTACCTGAAGAATCTAAAATATGGATTTATCAATCCAACAGAAAATTCTCTGACGAGGAATTTGCAGCTATAGAAGTGGATTTAAAAACTTTTATCGAAAACTGGGCCGCACATGGAACAGGTTTGGAAGCTTCATTTGAATTAAAATACAATCGTTTTATAATTCTTGCTGTAAATCAAGAAGTTCAGCAAGCTACAGGATGTTCTATTGATTCGTCAGTTCAATTTATTCAAAATTTAGAACAGAAATATGACGTTGATTTATTAGATAAAATGAATGTGACATTTAAATTAGGCGAACACGTTGCACATAAAACCTTGCTTGATTTCAAAAAAATGGCAAAAGACAAAGCAGTTACAGAAAACACAATAGTTTTCAATAATTTGATAAATAACATTGCCGAATACAAAGAATCTTGGGAAGTTCCCGCTATGGATAGTTGGCACAGTCGTTTTTTTTAAAATAAATTCATTAATGAAATCAGTACTAATTCGTATTTCTTTGGTTGCAATGCTACTTGCATTTGGAATGTCTTGTTCCACAACTAAAAAAGTAAAATCCAAAAATACAATTGCAAATGAATTTGACACTAATTTATTTGTAGATAAAAAACCATTCAATAATCCTTTTTTTTCTGAATCAAAAGCAGAAGAAAAATGGGTAGATAGCGTTTACAATCAAATGAGCTTTAACGAGAAAGTAGGGCAATTATTTATGGTTGCTGCTTATTCTAACAAGGATTCGATTCATGTTAATGCGATTGAAAAACTAGTAAAAGACTACAAAATTGGAGGTTTGATATTTTTTCAAGGCGGACCAATTCGACAAGCGAATCTAACTAATCGCTTTCAATCAAAATCTAAATTACCGCTATTTATAGGAATTGACGCGGAGTGGGGCGTAAGTATGCGTTTGGATTCTACCTATCGTTTTCCTTGGATTATGACTTTGGGAGCAATTCGTGATACCAAATTAATCGAAAAAGTAGGCTCAAAAATGGGATTGGAGAGCAAAAGATTGGGTGTTCACTTTAATTTCGCCCCCGTTTTAGATATCAATACCAACCCTAGAAATCCAATTATCGGTTTTCGTTCATTTGGAGAAAGCAAAGAAAATGTTACCAATAGCGCTATTGCATTAATGAAAGGTGTACAAAAACAAGGCGTATTTTCAACTGGAAAACACTTCCCTGGACATGGTGACACCGAAACAGATTCGCATTTATCCTTACCATTGGTTAGTTTTTCGAAAGAAAGAATAAACGATGTTGAGTTTTACCCTTATAAAAAAATGTTTCAGGAAGGTTTGGTTTCAGTGATGGTAGCGCATTTAAGTGTGCCAAGTTTGGAACCCAGAATTAATTATCCTACGTCAATATCTTATAATGTTGTAACCAATATTCTTAAAAATCAATTGGGTTTTGATGGTTTGGTTTTTACAGACGCCTTAAATATGAAAGGCGCTAGTAATTATAAACGAGAAGACGGAATTCCCATAACTCCTGGAGATATTGATTTAGAAGCTTTCTTGGCAGGAAATGATATTCTGTTATTTTCAGAAAATGTTCCCGCTGCAATTGAAAAAATTTGTGTGGCCTATCAAAACGGACTGATTTCTGAATTTAGGTTATCAAATTCAGTTAAGAAAATTCTAAAATTCAAATATTTTGCAGGTTTAAACAAATACAAACCAATTGAAACGCTTAATTTAATTAAAGAAATTAATCCAACTTCTAATGTTGCGTTGCAATATGAATTGTACGAAAATGCAATTACCGTCGTTAAAAATAAAGAGAAAATACTACCAATTAAATCTCTCGAAAACAACAAAATTGCTTATGTAAAATTAGGAGATGATTCTAACAGTTCTTTTGTAACTACATTAAAGAAATATACTGAAGTTACTGAAGTTGCTAATGAAAATATTGATAGTTTAAACGTTCAACTAAGCCAATTTAATACTGTAATTGTAGGTTTTCATAAATCAGATAAGGCATGGAAAAAACAAGATTTTACAGAAAAGGAATTACTTTGGTTACAAGAAATAGGTAAGAAAAACAAAGTTATTTTAGATGTTTTCACCAAACCGTATTCACTTTTACCAATTACGACTTTTGACGAAATTGAAGCGGTTGTTGTTTCTTATCAAAATGGAGACATTGCGCAAGAAGTTTCGGCTGAGTTACTATTTGGAGCAATTGATGCTAAAGGAAAACTACCAGTTTCGGTGCTTCCAAATTTCAATGTAAATGATGGATTATCAACTGAAAAAATAAACCGATTGGGATTTGCAGCTCCAGAAAATGTGGGTATGAATCCCGCAATTTTGTCCCGAATTGATAACCTTGCAGAAAAAGCTATCGTTAATAAAATGACTCCGGGATTGCAAGTTCTTATTGCTAGAAAAGGGAAAGTGATTTATCAAAAATCTTTTGGTTCACAAACCTATGACAATACCATAAAAGTTGCTAATTCCGATGTGTATGATATTGCATCTTTGACTAAAATTGTTTCAACTTTGCCAAATGTAATGCAATTGTACGACCAAAAGAAAGTGCATTTGGATACCAAATTAGGTGAAATGCTTCCAATTTTTCAGAATACGGATAAAGCTGCAATTCCTTTCAAGGATTTATTATCACATTACGCTGGGTTTCAAGCTTGGATTCCGTTTTATAAAGCAACTTTAGATAGCGCAAAAATTCCATTGCCAAAATACTACAGTAAAGTTAGTAACGAACAATTTTCAAAGCAAGTGGCCGATAGTTTGTTCATGAGAAATGATTACCATGATACTATTATGAAAATGATAGTTGATAGCAAATTATCTTTAAAGAAAGAATACAAATACAGTGATTTTACGTTCATCATATTAAAGGATTACCTAGAAAAAATGAACGATAAAAAATTAGAGGTTCTCAGTCAAGATAACTTTTATAATTCACTTGGAATGAACAACACAATGTACAATCCATTAACAAGATTAGACAAAAAAGTTATTGCGCCAACAGAAATAGACACCTATTTCCGTCATCAATTAATTCAAGGCTATGTTCATGATATGGAAGCGGCAATGGAAGGTGGAGTTGGAGGTCATGCTGGAATTTTCTCAAATTCGATGGACATTGCAAAAATGATGCAGATGTATTTGCAAAAAGGAAATTATGGAAATATACAGTATTTTTCTTCCAAAACATTTGACGATTTCAATACGTGCTATTTCTGTAAAGAAGCAAATAGGAGAGG
>Ga0114974_10001297_pt1 | contig 19765 bp, 17 predicted proteins | sample S_130206_EF_Meta_FD_87318 | JGI IMG/M metagenome (GOLD analysis project Ga0114974, IMG submission 87318) | Freshwater microbial communities from Lake Simoncouche, Canada to study carbon cycling - S_130206_EF_MetaG | ecosystem: Environmental > Aquatic > Freshwater > Lake | place: Lake... | reverse complement strand
TTGCTGTCCATCACCCGCTCGGCTACCTTTTCGTTAGCGCGAAAGGTGCCGCTTTGGCGCAGCAGCATATCGACCAGCGTGGTCTTGCCATGGTCGACGTGGGCGATGATGGCGATGTTGCGAATCTGTTTGTAGCTCATAGTTCTCTTTCAATAGTCGTTGGCTCTTGTCTCATGGCCCTATCGGACCCACTGTGCCTGGGATTGGTCGATTTCGACCGGGCTCAGCAGGCGCCCTGGTATCAATTCGCCCGCGCGCGCATGGGCCGTCCCCAGCAAAGCGCGCGGCGGCGGGCCGTATACCGCAATCTGCGCGGCGTCGGGCCAGTCGCCGCGGCGGCGCAGGCCGCTCAAGAAGCGCCCTGCATCATCGGCATCCAGCGTGACCACCGTGTGTCCGCCGAGCAGCGCGTCGACGGGCAACAGCAAGGCCATCCGCGCATCTTCGTCCATCGCCTGCAACTGATCGAGCCCCACGCACTGCGCTTGCGTGAAGCCGCCGGTTGCCACGCGACGCAATGCGCTCAGATGCGCCCCGCAACCCAGCGCCTCGCCAATGTCCTGCGCCAGCGTGCGGATGTAGGTTCCCTTGCTGCAGCCAACGGTCATTCGCAGCGAAGTCGCCGCGGCCTCGGGCCCGACCTCGATGCGCAGCTCAAGTTGCCGGATCGTCACCTCGCGCGCCTCGCGCTCAACCTCGATGCCGGCACGCGCGTATTCGTACAGGGCCTTCCCGTCCTTCTTCAGCGCGCTGTGCATCGGCGGCGTCTGACGCAGCACGCCGACGAAATGCGCGCGCACCGCGTCCACGTCAGCCTGCGTTACGCGCACCTCGCGCCGCTGCACCACCTCGCCTTCGGCGTCGCCGGTGCGGGTCACCGCGCCGAGCCGCGCGACGGCTTCGTAGCGCTTATCGGCGTCCAGATACAACTGGCTGAACTTGGTGGCGGCGCCGAAGCACAGCGGCAGCACGCCAGTCGCCAGCGGGTCCAGCGTGCCGGTATGACCGGCCTTTTCCGCGCGCAGCAGCCACTTGGCTTTCTGCAGTGCGTCATTACTCGACAGACCCAAGGGCTTGTCGAGCAGCAGCACGCCGTGCACTGCACGGCGCGGCACCTTGCCCTGTCTGCGATCAGTTTCCGTCGGATTCACCATAAGCTGGCTGTTACGGCCAGTTACCAAGTGCGAATTGGAATCTGACCCGTTTAATCTAGTCCTCGTTCTTGGAACGCGAGGCCACCGCCTGCGCGATGAGCGCATTCATGTCGGAGGCGCGCTCGGTTGTCCGGTCAAACTGAAAGTGCAGCGTCGGGACGGTGTGGATATGCAGCCGCTTGAAGAGCCCGGCACGCAGAAAGCCGGCCGCCTGCTGCAAGCCGGCCTGGGTCTCAACCGGATCACCCTTGAGCAGGCTGAAAAAAACCTTGGCGTGCGCATAGTCCGGCGTCACCTCGACCGATTGGATGGTCACCATGCCCACGCGCGGATCCTTCAGCTCGCGCGCGATCAACTCGGTCAAATCACGCTGGATCTGATCGGCGACCTTAAAAGCCCGGTTGGGCGTTGCAGACTTTCTGGCGGGCATAAGAATGGGCCGGACGGGCAATACGGGACCCGTGCCACCCTGGCGCCGACCGCAAGGGCGGAAGGCTGACAGCGCGGCAAGGGAGCCTGTTTCGCCGATCAGAGCGTGCGGGCGACTTCCTTGATCTCGAAGAACTCCAGCACATCGTTTTCCTGGATGTCGTTGTAGTTCTTGATGTTCAGGCCGCACTCGAAGCCTTCCTTGACCTCGCGTACATCGTCCTTGAAGCGCTTGAGCGACTCGAGCTCGCCGGTGAAGATGACCGTGTTGTCGCGCAACAGTCGCAGACGCGCCGAACGCCGGACCAGACCCGAGGTGACCATACAGCCGGCAATGGAGCCAATCTTGCTGACCTTGAACACCTGGCGGATATCGGCCGTACCCAGTATCTCTTCGCGCTTGTCGGGTGTGAGCATGCCCGACATTGCGGCCTTGAGGTCGTCGACCGCGTCGTAGATGATGTTGTAGTAGCGGATGTCGACGCCGTTGTTCTCGGCGAGCTTGCGCGCGCCGGCGTCGGCACGCGTGTTGAAGCCGATGATCACCGCCTTGGATGCGATCGCCAGGTTGACGTCCGATTCGCTGATTCCGCCCACCGCCGTGTAGACCATCTGCACCTTGACCTCGTCGGTCGACAGCTTGAGCAGGCTTTGTGCCAGCGCCTCCTGTGAACCCTGTACATCGGCCTTGACGATCACCGGCAGCATCTTGACCTCGCCGGTCGTAATGTTGCTGAACATATTTTCCAGCTTCGCCGCCTGCTGCTTGGCCAGCTTGGTGTTGCGGAACTTTCCGGCCCTGTAGGTCGATATCTCCCGCGCACGACGCTCGTCGAGCATCACCATGAAATCATCGCCGGCCTGCGGCACTTCGGTCAGGCCCTGTATTTCCACCGGGATCGAAGGCCCAGCGGTCTTGATGGTCTTGCCGTTTTCATCAAGCATGGCGCGTACCCGGCCATAGGTCGAACCGGCGAGCACCACATCACCGGCCTTTAGCGTTCCCGACTGCACCAGCACGGTGGCCACAGGACCGCGTCCCTTGTCCAGCCGCGCCTCGATCACCAGGCCCTTGGCCATCGCGTCCACCGGAGCGCGCAGCTCCAGTATTTCGGCCTGCAGCAATACCTGCTCCAGCAGCGCGTCGACGCCTTCGCCGGTCTTGGCCGACACCGCCACGAAGGGCGAGGTGCCACCGAACTCTTCGGGTATCACCTCTTCCACCACCAACTCGTTCTTCACCCGCTCGGGGTTGGCGTCGGGCTTGTCGATCTTGTTAATCGCCACCACCAGCGGAACGCCAGCGGCCTTGGCGTGCTTGATCGCCTCGCGGGTTTGCGGCATCACACCATCGTCCGCAGCGACGACCAAAATCACGATGTCGGTGGCCTTCGCGCCACGCGCGCGCATCGCGGTAAAAGCCTCATGGCCTGGCGTGTCGAGGAAAGAAACCATTCCGCGGTCGGTCTGCACATGGTAAGCGCCAATGTGCTGGGTAATCCCGCCCGCTTCGCCCGACGCCACCTTGGCGCGCCGGATGTAGTCGAGCAGCGATGTCTTGCCGTGGTCGACGTGGCCCATGACGGTCACAACCGGCGCGCGCGGCAAGAACTCGGATTCCTGCTGCGCCACCTCGTCGTCGGTAAATGCCTCAGGATCGTCGAGCTCGGCGACGACCGCCTTGTGGCCCATTTCCTCGACGACAATCATCGCCGTGTCCTGGTCCAGCGGCTGGTTCATCGTCGCCATCTGGCCGAGCTTCATCAGGTGCTTGATGACCTCGGAGGCCTTGATGGCCATCTTGTGCGCCAACTCGGCGACGGTGATGGTTTCGGGAACATGCACCTCAAAAATCCGGGCTTCAACCGGCGCTGCGGACACCTGGTCGTCGCGCTCGCGTCCGGTACGCCTGCCGCGCGGGCCGCCGCGCCAGTTGCCGCGTCCTGCACCGGCACCGGTGTCGCCGCGGGTGGGGATGGCCTTCTTTTTGGCCGGGTCTCCGGCCCAACTGCTGGAGAGCTTCGCCGACTTGACCTCCTTGCCAGCGCCTGCCGCGCCGGGGGCACCCGCTCGGGCGGTGGTTCCCGCTGCGGGCTTGTGCAGCGTTCCCTTGACGCCCTTGGCGGCGTCGGCAACAACGGCTGGCTTGGGCTCCTCGGGCTTCTTGGCAACCAGCACCTTCTTGGGCGTGGACATCATGACGCGAATGGCCGCCGCCTCCGACTCCGCCTTGCGCCTGCGGGTTGCCAGGTCGGCCGCGCGGGCCGACTCTTCATCGGCACGCGCTTTGGACTCGGCCGCCACCTTTTGGAGCGCGTCGGCACGGGCCTGCGCCACAGCGGCCTTGGCCGCCGCAGCCTGGTCTTCCTTGGCCTGCACCGCCGCCGTGTCGTCTCCTGCCGCAGCAGCCTCAGGCGTCTTCGCCACCGCTTCCTGCTCCTGGGCTGCGGCGGACTCGGCCAGGGCGCGCGCGCGCGCCTCCTGTTGCTGGCGCTGCAGGCGCGACTGCGCCAGTTCCTCTTCTTGGCGACGGATGAATTCCGCCTGTCGACGCGCCTCTTCCTCGCGGCGCGCGAGTTCGGCATGGTCGATCAGCTGTACGGGGGGGGCCGGCTCCGCCGCGACAGGCGCTACGAGCTCCGCAGCGACCTCGTCTTCGCGACGAACAAAGGTGCGCTTCTTGCGCACCTCGACCTGAATCGTTCGGGCTTTGCCGGTCGAGTCGGCCTGCTTGATCTCGCTGGTCGACTTCTTCACCAGCGTGATTTTCTTGCGCTCCGCCGGCGCCGTGCCGTGGCTCAGCTGCAGGAAGTTCAACAAGCTGTGCTTGTCGGAATCGGTCAGGGTGTCGGTCGCGGCCACCTTGGCCACGCCTGCCGACTTGAGCTGCTCAAGCAGCGTGGCGGGAGACTTCTTGAGTTCGCTGGCAAACTCGGCGACGGTCGTACTGGACATTTGTTGTGCTACCTTTCATGACCATTACTCGTGAGAGACGGCTTCATTGGCAAACCAATGGGCGCGTGCTTTCATGATCAAGGTTTTGGCTTCGTCCTCGGACTGGCCGGTGATTTCTGTGAGCTCGTCGACCGCCAGGTCGGCCAGATCGTCGCGGGTATGGATTCCACTGTCTGCCAGTTTTCCGATCAACTCGGCGTCGAGGCCTTCGAGCGTGCGCAGGTCCTGCGATACCGCATCCACGTTTTCCTCGTGCGCGATCTCCATCGTCAGCAAGGCGTCCTTGGCACGGGTGCGCAACTCGTTGACCGTGTCCTCGTCGAAGCTCTCGATCTCGAGCATTTCCTGCAGCGGCACATAGGCCACCTCTTCCAGGCTGGTGAAGCCTTCCGCAATCAGGATATCGGCAATTTCCTCGTCGACGTCGAGCTTTTCCATGAACAGCTTGCGACTGGCATCGGTTTCAGTCGCCTGCTTTTGCGCCGACTCGGTCGCGTCGAGTATGTTGATTTTCCAACCGGTCAGGTCCGATGCGAGCCGAACATTCTGCCCCCCGCGTCCGATCGCGATCGCCAGATTTTCCTCATCCACCACCACGTCCATCGCGTGGCGCTCTTCGTCAACGACGATCGACGAGACATTGGCCGGCGCCAAGGCGCCTATCACGAACTGTGCCGGGTCCTCGCTCCACAAGACAATATCGACCCGCTCACCGGCGAGCTCGTTGGTGACGCCGTTGACACGCGTTCCGCGAACGCCAACGCAGGTGCCGATCGGGTCCACCCGCTTGTCGTGCGACAGCACGGCGATCTTGGCACGCGAACCGGGGTCGCGGGCGCAGGATTTGATCTCCAGCAGACCCTGCTCGATCTCCGGAACCTCGTTGCGAAAGAGTTCCATCATGAACTCCGGCGACGAGCGCGACAGGATGATGGGCGCGCCACGCAGCGTCAGGTCCACCTCCATGATCATCGCGCGCACCCGATCGCCAGATCGCAGATTCTCCTTGGGGATCATGTCGTTGCGCCGCAGGCGTCCTTCGACGCGGCCGCTCTCGACGATGATGTCGCCCTTATCCATGCGCTTGACGGTACCGACAAAAATCTTCTCGCCGCGCGACATGAAATCGTTGAGCAACATTTCACGCTCGGCATCGCGTATTCTTTGCAGGATCACCTGCTTGGCCGCCATCGCGCCAATGCGGCCGATTGGCACCGACTCGATCGACTCTTCGATGTATTCGTCAACCTCCACATCGGCTATCTGCTCCTTGGCTTCAAAGAGAAGAATTTCCTGGTCCGGCAGCTGCAGTCCCGCCTCGTCGGGAACCACGTGCCAGCGCCTGAAGGTCTCGTAATCGCCGCTGTCGCGGTCGAGCGCAACCCGGATGTCGACGTCGCCCACGTACAGCTTCTTGGTCGCCTGCGCCAGCGCCGCCTCGACAGCTGCAAAGACAACATCCCGCTCCACGCTCTTTTCGCGTGAGATGGCGTCCACCAACATCAACATTTCGCGATTCATGCCATTACTCTCCTTGGTCAGTCCAATCCAGCCGCCGCCATCCTGCAGCAACGCCGGCTCCCGCTACCCTACAAACCGGTTCCATCCGTTCGCTCCTCGCCAGTCGCCTCCCCGGGCTCCTCCTACGGCGCGCCCCCGCGCCCCTTGAAGCTGACGATAGGTGCCAGCCGCGCCTCCCGCAGCTCGTCGAGCAAAAATCCCAACGCGTGCACCGGTGCCGGCAGGCGCTTCTTGCTAACCCGTTGCCCCGGTTTGACCGCCAACGGATCGCTCCAGACGATCTGCCAGGACGGCGCCTGACCGGCCTGCGACACCCGCTCGAGCGTGCCGCGAAATTTCTTGCGGTTGGCGTTGACCTGTCCCTGCGACGCCGATCCCATTGGCGCCTTGAGCGTGATATCGACCACCGCACCGGCAAAGCGCTCAAAATCGCGCTCGCCGCGCAACGGGCGGTCTATACCAGGCGAGGACACCTCCAGGCGCTTGTAATCCACCGCCTCCACTTCCAGCAGAAACTGCAACTGCCGCGTCACCTTCTCGCAATCTTCCACATGAACCGACTCATGCAGAGCCCCGACCGTCTGCGGCAGCCATGGCCGGTCGATCGTGATGCGCAGCAGGCCCCCCGCCGTACGCTCGATTTCCACCAAGTCGTACCCCAGACCCGTCACGGTTTGTTCAACAATCTGCTGCAGCGCCAATCGATTTGAGTCCCAAAACCAGGGTTTTCAATAAGGTCGAATTCCGTTCGACCAAAAAAAACGGGCGGTGTGAACCCGCCCGTTTGGTCGTGAAGCCAGCATTCTAGCGTAAAACCCGGGCCGCTGCGGCTTTCGCGTCGCCGCCAGCAGCGGGGGCTTTGCCCCTGCTTTCAGGAGCCCGCTGCCACCAGGGTTCGGGTATAAGCGTGCTGCGGCGCGTCGAGCACCGCGCGCACGTCGCCAGCCTCGACGATCGCGCCATCCTTCATCACCAGCACCTGGTGCGCCATCGCCCGAATGACGTCGACGTCGTGCGTGATCAGCAAATAGCCGAGGCCACGCTCGCGCTGCAACCGCTGCAAAAGGTCCAGCACCTGCTTTTGTATCGTCACATCCAGCGCGCTGGTCGGCTCGTCGAGAACCAGCAGTTGCGGCGAAACGATCAGTGCGCGCGCAATCGCTATGCGCTGGCGCTGGCCACCCGAGAATTCATGCGGGTAGCGACTCAGCAGGTTGGGAAACTGCAGCTCCTCTAGGCCGACCTCGCCCAGAATCTGAAGCACACTTTGCTGGCGCATCGACGCGTCGAGCCCGGGGCGGTGCACCAACAGGCCCTCACCGACAATTTCCTCCACCGTCATGCGCGGCGACAGCGAGGAAAACGGATCCTGAAAAACAACCTGCACGCTACGGCGCAGCGCCTTGTCCGACGCGGCGCCGCTACCCCAGCGCTGACCGTCCAGTTCCAGCGCACCGGTGAATGCCTGCAAACCCAGCGCGGCCAGCGCCAGGGTGGACTTGCCGGAGCCCGATTCGCCGATGACGCCCAGGGTCTGACCTGCAGCGATGGAAAAACTGGCGTCGCGAACCGCGACGAAAGCGCCCTTGCCAAACCAGCCACGCAGCCCCGGCAGCGACACCGGATAGGAAACGCCGATGGCCTCGGCGTCCATCAGGCGCGCTGGCGCGTCGGCGCCTGCGATCGCCTCGACGACATTGCGTACCGGCCGGCTGTCGATCAGCTTACGGGTATAGGTGTGCTGGGCGCTGGCGAACACCTCGGCGACCGGCCCGTGCTCGACGATATGACCATCCTCCATCACCGCCACCCGGTCCGCAAACTTGCGCACCAGATTCAGGTCGTGGGTGATCATCAGCACCGCCATCCCATACTCTTTTTGCAGGTCTGCCAGCAGCTCGAGTATTTGCGCGCGCACCGTCACATCGAGCGCCGTGGTCGGCTCGTCAGCGAGCAGCAGTTTGGGCTTGCACGCCAGCGCCATCGCGATCATCGCGCGCTGGCGCTGCCCCCCGGAGAGTTGGTGCGGGAAGGACTTGGCACGCCGTGCGGCCTCGGCAATGCCGGTGCTCTGCAGCAACGCAACAGTGGCCCCAGCGCAGCGCGCGGCGTCGAGTCCCTGCTTGAGTTGCAGGACTTCGGCGATCTGCTCACCGACCGTGAACAGCGGATTCAGCGCCGTCATCGGCTCTTGAAAAATCATCGCGATGTCCTGGCCACGGATCGCACGCATTTCCTGCTCGGGAATCGCGAGCAGGTCGGTGCTTGCGCCGTCCCTTTCGAAATTGGCCGCGCCGCTGCAGCGCGCGTTCATCGCCAGTCGCAGCAGGCTCAGCGCAGTGACCGTCTTGCCGGAACCCGACTCGCCGACCAGCGCCAGCTTCTCGCCGCGCGCAATCGAGAAGTCGATTCCCTTGACGACCTCCTTGCCGTCGAAAGCCACCCGCAGGCCGCGCACCTCAAGCAGCTTCATGCTGCTGCCTTCGCATCATGAGCCGGATCCTGATCGGCCTTGCGCGGGTCGAGCGCGTCGCGCAGCGCGTCGCCCATGAAGGTCAGCAACAGCAGCGTGAGCACCAGCACCACGAAAGTCGAAATCGATATCCACCAGGCGTCGATGTTGTTCTTGCCTTGCGACAGCAACTCGCCCAACGACGGGGTCCCGGGCGGAACGCCCAGCCCCAGGAAATCCAGCGAGGTCAGCGCCAGAATCGCGCCGCTCATGCGAAATGGCAGGAAGGTCACAACCGGCGTCAGGCTGTTGGGCAGCACATGGCGGGTGATGATCTGCCAATTGCCCACGCCCAGCGCCCGGGCGGCGCGCACATAGTCGAGTTGACGGTTGCGCAGAAACTCGGCACGCACATAGTCCGACAGGCCCATCCATCCGAAGAGGCTCAGCAGCAGCAGCAGCAGAATCAGGCTGGGCGAGAAGATCGCGCTAAAGATGATCAGCAGGTACAACTCGGGCATGGATCCCCAAACCTCGATGAAGCGCTGGAAAGCCAGATCGGTTCTGCCGCCGAAGAATCCCTGCAAGGCGCCGGCGAGGACACCCAGCAATACGCCGGTAGCGGTCAGCGCCAGCGCGAACAGCACGCTGACGCGAAAGCCATAAATCAGCTGCGCCAGCATGTCGCGGCCACGGTCGTCGGTGCCGAGCAGGTTGGCCCACGTCGGCCGCGAGGGGTTGGGTTCGGAGGCGAAATAGTTCAGCGTCTTGGGCCCATAAGGGTTGGGCGCGAACAAGGCCCAGTTGCCCGGGCGCGCGAGACGCTCGCGAATGAACGGATCGAGGTAATCGGTGGCGGTTTCAAAGTCGCCGCCAAATGTCCTCTCCGAATACTCCTTGACCATCGGGAAGTAGGTCTTGCCCTCGTAGCGGACCATCAGCGGCCGGTCGTTGCTGATCACCTCGGCGAACAGGCTCAGCAGCAGCAATGTGCAAAAAGCCAGCAGGCTCCAGTAGCCCAGCCGGTTGCGCCTAAAACGCAGCCATGCCCTGCGGGCCGGCGAAAGGCTGGCGACGCGAACCGCCGGCCCGGCCTTGTCCCGGGCGTCTGTTGCAGGGCTTTTTTCGGCTGCAGCCATATCAGTCAAATCGAACTCGCGGATCGACCCAGACATAGCACAAGTCTGAAATCAGCTTGGTCACCAGGCCGATCAGGGTAAACAGGTACAGCGTTCCCAACACCACCGGATAGTCGCGCCGGATCACGCTCTCGTAACTCAACAGCCCCAGCCCGTCGAGCGAAAAAAGCGTCTCGATCAATAGGGAACCGGTGAAGAAAGCACCCACAAAGGCGGCCGGAAAGCCGGTCACGATGGGTATCAGCGCGTTGCGAAACACATGCTTCCACAGCACCTGGCGCTCACCCAGACCCTTGGCCCGGGCGGTCACGACATACTGCTTGCGGATCTCTTCCAGGAAGGCGTTCTTGGTCAGCATGGTGGTGACGGCAAAGCTGCCCAGCACCATCGCCGTCACCGGCATCGCAATATGCCAGAGGTAGTCGACGATTTTGGCGCCCCAGCCCATGTCTTCCCAGTTGCTCGATATCAGGCCGCGCAGCGGGAACCACTGCAACTGCCCACCGAAGATGACCAGCAGCGCGACGCCCAGCACAAAACCGGGAATCGCGTAGCCCAGCAGCACCAGCAAGGTGGTGAAGAAGTCAAAGCGCGATCCGGCGCGCACCGCCTTGGCCACGCCAAGCGGCACCGCCACGAGGTAGCTTAGGAAGAAGGTCCACAGACCGAGGCTGATCGAGACCGGCAACTTCTCAACGAGGAGCTGCCCAACATCCTTGTTCTGGAAAAAGCTCCGTCCGAGGTCAAAGCGCGCGAACTGGCCGAGCATCTGAACGAAGCGCTCGTGGGCCGGCTTGTCAAATCCGTACAGCGCCTTGATCTGCTCAATGCGCTTGGGGTCCACGCCCTGCGCGCCACGGTAGCTCATGCCGCCGCCCTCCGCACTGGCACCGGTCCCGGTCTTGGCTTCTGCCATGTACTGCTCGACCGGCCCGCCAGGAACGAACTGGATCACCACAAAAGTCAGCAGCAACACCCCCAGCAGTGTGGGGACCATCAGTAAAAGACGCTTGAGGATGTAGTTGAACATGGCTATTTGGCCCACCAGGTGTCGATAGCCCAGGCCTCGCCCAGCACATAAGGCGGCATCAGCGCCGGGCGCTCCAGCCGCCAGGCATTGTGGACGATGCGGTGGGTGGATGCGGTCCACTGCGGGATGAGCAGGTGGCTATGGCTGATGACGCGTTCGAGCGCGCGGCAAGCCGGCAGCAGCTCGGCCTTTGTCTTGGCGCCGGTCATGCGCACGATCAGGGCGTCGATCGCCGGGCTCTTGACACCGGAAAAATTGCCCGCGTCCTCTATGTCGGCGGCCTTGCTGCCGAACATATCGGCGTATTCCTGGCCCGGGCTGTGGGTTCCCTGATAGGCGATGGACACCATATCGAACTCGAACTTTTGCAGCCGCTGCTGGTACAGCGCGAAGTCGACCGGCCGGAAGTTCAAGGTCACGCCGATCTTTTCCAGGCTGCGTGCCCAAGGCGTGATGACCCGCGCGCCGCCGTCGTTGCTGTCAAGGTACTCGATCACAAAAGCCTCGCCGGCGGCGTTGCGCAGCTTGCCGTCGCGCACCTCCCAGCCCGCATCCTTGAGCAGCGCCTGCGCGCGGCGCAGGTTGGCGCGCAGCGAGGAGTCGCCGTCGGTGCGCGGCGGTACCGTCATCGGGCCAAAGACCGCCGCGGGAACTTCCTTGCGCCAGGGTTCGAGCAGCGCCAGTTCCTCGGGTGCGGGAAGCCCCTTGGCCTGGCAATCGGTGTTGCCAAAAAGGCCGTTGACCCGCTGATACGAGTTGTAAAACATCTGGCGGTTCATCCACTCGTAGTCCATCGCCAGCCCGAGTGCCTCGCGGACCCGTGCGTCGTTGAGAAGCGGGCGGCGGGTGTTGAGCACATAGCTCTGGAAGCCCGAAGGCAGCCGGTGCTTGAACTCGGCCTTCACCAGTTCGCCGCTGTCAAAGCGCTTGCCATTGACCCGGCGCGCCCAGTCGCCCGCCGAAAAGAAACGCATCAGGTCGAACTCACCGGCCTTCAGCGCCTCCAGCCGCGCGGTGCTGTCCTTGTAGATCTTGACCGTGATGCGTTCGAAATTGCTGGTGCCACGGCGGACGTTGAGGTCGCGCGCCCAGTAGGTGGGGTCGCGCAGGTAAGTGATGTCGCGGCCAAACTTCACCGGCCCGATACGGTAGGGCCCGCTGCCGATCGGGAAGTCCATCACCACCTTGTCGAAAGATTTGGGCTTGCCGTTCTCGACGCCCCACTGCCGGCTGAAGACCGGCAAACCCCCGACCGTCAGCGCAAGCTCCCGGTTCGGCTTCTTGAACCGGTAGCGCACGCTGCGGTCGTCCAGCACATCGAGACCCGCAACGTCCTCGAGCAGGCTCTTGTAGGCCGGCGAGGTGTGCGGCCCCATCAGGGTGTCGTAGCTGTGTTTGACGTCCGCCGCCAGCACCGGGTCGCCATTGTGAAAGCGGGCCTGCGCATGCAACTGGAAAGTGACAGAAAGCCCGTCGGGCGCCAGCGCCACGTCGCTGGCAAGCAGCCCGTAGCCGGAGCCGGTCTCGTCGAGCGAACCCGACAGCAGCGAGTCGAACATCAGCGCCGAAAGATAGGCCGGCGCGTTGCCCTTGATGGTGAAGGGGTTGTACTTGTCAAAGGTGGAGACCCGCAGGTTGCTCACCAGCCGCAGTTCGCCGCGCTTGGGCGCCGCCGGGTTGACATAGTCGAAGTGGCTAAACCCCGCCGGGTACTTGAGGTCTCCCCACAGCGCGTAGCCGTGCGCGGCCCAGCCCGGAAAACCGGCGAGGCACAGCAGACAAAGCATCAAGTTGCGCATGCGACAATTCTGCAATACTTTTTCCAGGGTGCTTCCATGGGCTTTTTGGCTGGCAAGAAACTGTTGATCACCGGCGTGCTGAGCAACCGCTCCATCGCCTACGGCGTCGCCCGGGCCTGCCATGCCCAGGGCGCAGAACTGGCTTTCAGCTATGTCGGCGAGCGCTTTCGCGAGCGCATCACCGAATTCGCGGCGGACTTCGGCTCCCATCTGATCTTCGATTGCGATGTCGGCGATGACGCGCAGATCGACAAACTGTTTTCCGACCTCGCGCAGAGCTGGCCCAAGTTTGACGGCCTGGTCCACAGCATCGGCTTTGCGCCACGCGAGGCCATCGCGGGGAATTTTCTGGATGGTCTGACGCGCGAGAATTACCGCATCGCGCACGACATCAGCGCCTACAGCTTCGCCGCAATGGCCAAGGCGGCCCTGCCCTACCTGAGCGACAAATCGGCGCTGCTGACGCTGACCTACCTTGGCGCCGAGCGCATCGTTCCGAACTACAACACCATGGGCCTGGCCAAGGCATCGCTCGAGGCCTCGGTACGCTACCTGGCAGAGGCGATGGGCGCGCGCGGAACGCGTGTCAACGGCGTCAGCGCGGGCCCGATCAGGACGCTGGCGGCCAGCGGCATCAAAGACTTTGGCAAGCTGCTGGGCGTGGTCGCCAACGCCGCGCCCCTGCGGCGCAACGTCAGCATCGACGACGTCGGCAATGTCGCGGCCTTCCTGCTCAGCGACCTGGCAGCCGGCGTCACCGCCGAGATCACCCATGTCGACGGCGGCTTCAACAAGGTCGCGATCGCGCAGGTCGAGCCGGGCGCAGCCTGAAGGCGGATCGGGTCAGCGCGCCGGCGCCGCTTCACGACGGGGCAGCGCGGCGCACGCAGCAACCGCATCGGGCAGCACGCAGTCGGCGTAGTAACGCAGCCGGCCGGACTCGTCCTCCTGCGTTACCAGCCCGTGAATGTCGGTACCGAAGCCCGGGCACTGGGCGTTGAACTCACGCGAAAACTTCAGGTAGTCGACGATCTTTCGGTTGAACACCTCGCCCGGTATCAACAGCGGGATACCCGGCGGATAGGGCGTCACCAGCCCGACCGTCACCCGGCCCTCCAGATCGTCTATCTCGACCCGTTCGGTCTTGCGCCGCGCAATCTGGGCGTAAGCGTCGCTGGGCTTCATCGCCGGTGCCAGATCGCTGAGGTACATCTCGGTCGTCAGCCGCGCTATGTCGTAACGCGCGTACAACTCGTGCACGAAATGGCACAGATCGGCCAGCCCCATCTTGTCGTATTTGGGATTGTTCTGGCAAAACTCGGGCAGGATACGCGCCATCGGCTGGTTCTTGGCATAGTCGTCCTTGAACTGCTGCAGCGCCGTCAGCAAGGTATTCCATCGGCCCTTGGTGATGCCGATGGTGAACATGATGAAGAAGCTGTACAGCCCGGTCTTCTCGACCACCACACCGTGCTCGACCAAAAACTTGGTGACGATGCTCGCCGGAATGCCGGTCTTGGCGAACTTGCCGTTCAGATCCATTCCCGGCGTGACGATGGTCGACTTGATCGGGTCGAGCATGTTAAAGCCGGCCGCCATCTTGCCAAAGCCGTGCCAGTTCACGCCGGCCTTCGCGTTGCGCGACTCGCCCTTGATGATCCAGTCGTCGGCGCGACCGATGCCTTCGTCAACCAGCCGCTCGGGGCCCCAGACCTTGAACCACCAGTCGGCGCCGTACTCGTCGTCGATCTTTCGCATCGCGCGACGAAAGTCGAGCGCCTCGGCGATGCTCTCTTCCACCAGCGCAGTGCCGCCCGGGGGCTCCATCATCGCTGCGGCTACGTCGCAGCTGGCGATGATGCTGTACTGCGGGCTGGTGCTGGTGTGCATCAGGTAGGCCTCGTTGAACAAGTGGCGGTCCAGCTTGGTTTCCTGCGCGTCCTGCACCAGCACATGGCTGGCCTGGCTGATTCCGGCGAGCAGCTTGTGGATCGACTGGGTGACGTAGACCATGGCCTCTCGGGGCCGGGGCCGCTTCTTGCCCATCGCGTGGTACGTGCCATAGAACGGATGGAAAGCCGCGTGCGGCAGCCAGGCCTCGTCAAAGTGCAGGTTCTCTACATAGCCGTCGAGCATCCCCTTGATGGTTTCGGTGTTGTACAAGACACCGTCGTAGGTCGACTGGGTGATCGTCAGCACGCGTGGTTTCACGGTCCCGGCGTCGACGCCCTTGAGCAGCGGATTGGCGCGGATCTTGGCCTGGATGGCCGCCGGCTCGAACTCCTCCTTGGGTATCGGACCGATGATGCCGAAATGGTTGCGCGTGGGCTTTAGGAATACCGGCACCGCACCGGTCATGATGATCGCGTGCAGGATCGACTTGTGGCAATTACGGTCGACCACCACCACGTCACCGGGCGCGACGCAGTGGTGCCAGACGATCTTGTTCGAGGTGCTCGTTCCATTGGTGACGAAGAAGCAGTGGTCGGCGTTGAAGATACGCGCCGCGTTGCGCTCGGACGCCGCGATGGGCCCGGTGTGGTCCAGCAACTGGCCCAGTTCCTCCACCGCGTTGCAGACGTCTGCGCGCAGCATGTTCTCGCCGAAAAACTGGTGAAACATCTGGCCCACCGGGCTCTTGAGGAAAGCCACGCCCCCAGAGTGGCCCGGGCAATGCCACGAGTACGACCCGTCCTCGGCGTAGTCGAGCAGCGCCTTGAAGAAAGGCGGCTGCACGCCCTCCAGGTAGCTCTTGGCCTCGCGGATGATGTGGCGCGCGACAAACTCCGGCGTGTCCTCGAACATGTGGATGAAGCCGTGCAGCTCGCGCAAGATGGCGTTCGGGATATGGCGCGAGGTCTTGGTTTCGCCATAGACATAGATCGGAACATCAAGGTTCTTGCGCCGCACCTCCTCGATGAACTGGCGCAGACTGAGCACCGCGGGATCAAGGTCAGGGCCGGGCGTGAACTCCTCGTCGTCAATCGACAGGATGAAGGCACTCGCGCGCGACTGCTGCTGCGCAAACTGCGACAGGTCGCCGTAGCTGGTCACCCCAAGCACCTCGAAGCCCTCGCTTTCGATCGCCTGCGCAAGGGCGCGGATTCCCAGCCCCGAGGTGTTTTCAGAACGGAAGTCTTCGTCGATGATGACGATTGGAAAGCGGAATTTCATTGGGGCTCCCTGCCTTGCGGCCAAGCATAAAAAGTGCAGACAGGCGCGCAGTGTAAGGAATTCGGAACATGGCGTGCGCTACGCCTTGTGGAATTGCCGCAAAATGCGGGGCAACCAAGACAAAGGATCGCGATGGACGAATCGACGCTTTGGTGGATGGCAACCGGAGCTGCAGTTGCGCTCGAGTTGTTGAGCGGCAGCTTTTACCTGCTGATGCTCGCCTTGGGTCTGGCGGCGGCAGCCCTGTCGGCGCACCTGGGCGGCGCGCTAGCCCTCCAGTTTGTGGTGGCAGCAGCGGTCGGCGGCGGGTCGGTGCTGGGCTGGCACCTGCGCCAGCGCGACCCAAACGGTGCCCCGCAAGCGGGCGCCAACCGCGATCTCCACCTGGACATCGGCGAGATGGTCCAGGTGGACCATTGGAACGACGATGGCAGCGCCACCGTCCATTACCGCGGCGCTGACTGGGCCGCGCTACATCGGGGCGATGCGGTACCGGCGGGCGGCGCGCACCGGGTCGTCGAGATCGTGGGCAGCCGACTGCTGCTGGAAAAAATCTAGCGGCTGCGCCCGCCCAGAACAACGGACCTACCCGCACCATGGAACCCATCATGACCCTCGCCATCATCGTCTTCGTCATCGCCGTCATCTTCATTTCGCGCTCGATCAAGGTGGTCCCGCAACAGCACGCCTGGGTCGTCGAACGCCTTGGAAAGTACCACGGCACCCTGACGCCAGGACTCAACATACTGGTTCCGTTCATCGACCGCGTCGCCTACAAACATGTGCTCAAGGAAATACCGCTCGACATACCGAGCCAGGTCTGCATCACCCGCGACAACACGCAATTGCAGGTCGACGGCATCCTGTATTTCCAGGTCACCGACGCGATGCGCGCGAGCTACGGTTCGTCAAACTACATCATGGCGATTTCCCAACTGGCGCAGACTTCGCTGCGCTCGGTGATCGGAAAGCTGGAACTCGACAAGACATTCGAAGAGCGCGCGATCATCAACTCACAGGTCGTCGCGGCGATCGACGAGGCGGCGCTGAACTGGGGCGTGAAGGTGCTGCGCTATGAAATCAAAGACCTGACGCCGCCCAAGGAAATCCTGCACGCGATGCAGTCGCAGATCACCGCGGAGCGGGAAAAGCGCGCGCTGATCGCAGCCTCCGAGGGCCGGCGGCAGGAGCAGATCAACATCGCCACCGGCGAGCGTGAGGCCTTCATCGCGCGATCCGAGGGGGAAAAGCAGGCGGTCATCAACAAGGCCCAGGGCGACGCGCAGTCCATCCTTGCAGTGGCCGAAGCCACCGCGCAGGCCATTGAGCGCATCGCAGCGGCCATCCGACAGCCTGGCGGCGAGCAGGCGGTGCAACTCAAGGTGGCCGAAAAGGCCATCGAGGCCTACAGCCGGGTCGCCACCGAGGCCAAGACGACGCTGATCGTACCGAGCCATATGGGCGAGGTAGCGACGCTCATCGGCTCCGCCATGCAAATGGTGCAGGCCACCAAGACGGCCTGAGCGCCGCCCCGCTGCGAAGGCGGCGCCAGCCCCAAAGCGCGGGAGCGCGCTGATACAATTCCCGGCACCGGAGAGGTGGATGAGCGGTTTAAGTCACACGCCTGGAAAGCGTGCGAGGGGTAAAACCCTACGCGGGTTCGAATCCCGCCTTCTCCGCCAAATATCAAGTAAACACGGGGCTTAGCGGCCAATTTTCGTTTTTACCCACCAATTTACCCACCACCAAAATCATGGTGCCTTGGGCAAGTGGTTAGGCTTCTCGGTTTCACTTCCCCGCACGGTTTCCGTTCCCATGTGTCCTTCGCTTTCGCTTCGGCAACGTTGTGTCACTGCATATTTTGATGGAGCATCAGCCCCGTGATCACCGATGCCACGAGCAGGGGAAATTTCATTGCGCCATCGTGCGTCTGGCGGCACGCCCCACGCTTGCACAAACACATGAGCGTCCAACCTGGTCACATGACCGTCGCTTCGAGGCGGAAAATGCCTGCGGCCGCTCGAATCTCTTTCATGTGACCATGACCTGGAAGAGGCTTGGTCTCAATCGTCACAAGACCAACTTGTGCCAACTGTTCTACATCGCGTTTGACAGCGCTGCGATCGCGCTGCAATCGCCCAGCGATGACTGTGATCGAACCCGGTTCACCCTTGACGCTGCGGAACACTTCCAGTCGGCTGGCAGTCAGCAGGCGCAGCAGATCGGCAGGATCTTCAAAGCTGACAGTACGCTCCTCTGGCATCGGTTGACCAGCGTCAGCTAATCGTGCCAACACCTTCCCTCTGCGAAAGAAATCTTGTTCGTTACCGGCCTTGAGAGTGACATTTTTCATGCTGTTCCCCTGAGTGTGGCCCAATCGGCCTGGAACTGATCTTCTATGTCGTCAAGACTCGTGAATTCAACCGCAGCCACAACACCGAAATAGTGCCGGTGGTGATACCCATGCTGGTTGTCATAACCCACCACGCGCCCGTTGTCGCCAGCGCGCAGTGCATGGTTGATGTACGCAAGGTTGTACCGAGTCACCTGACCTTGAGCATCAACCCAAACTTCACGTCGAAGCTGGCCATTTCCACGCTTTTGCGTGATGTGGTGCGTATCGTCGATGACTTTTCGATCAGCCATGATGCACTTTATCATGGCTGCCTCCCTGCTGGCTTGCATTGACTCGGTCCGAGGCTGGATTTGGCATCGGCGGCCGAACCCTTGCCAAGCCGGGTAGCGACATCCTAGCGGGGGTACGCCTGGGGGTACTTCTGATTTCCAAAATCAGAAAAGCTTTTTCCATGCGGGTTATCGGGCATGATGTGAAAGACGCATTCCCACCAGACCGCGTTCGGGGATGGCTCTTGTTTTGGCCCTGATGTGAACCATGCGTACTCGGCCAACTGGCTCTCGTTGTCGCCAAAGCTCCACTTGGTGTTGCTGCCAGCTCTCGCCGCGTACTTCCTAAACTCTTGAAAACGATCTGCTTTTCTCCAGCAACAACTATGTTTAGGACTTTCTGGCAGTCTTCTTCTTGCTGGTCTGCGACGACTTGGCAGCCCTTGCAGGATTGGTGCGAGGCTTGGATTTTGGCTTCGATGGTGGCGTTGCCAGAGTAGGTTCGGCCATCTCAATGCCAAATACATCAGCGAGCAGAGAGTCGTCGAGCAATTTGCTTGCGGCGGGCGCCCGCTTCGCCTTGGTCAGGCTAACTGTCGCTTCGGCAACAAGTTCCTTGGCATCGACGCAGCGCAGTTTGAATAGTAATTCCGGGTCATGATCTAAGCGTGCACCAACCCCATAGAGCACGGCTGCGACGTGCTTACACATATCGGCCCAGTCAGGACAACTGCAGGAAAACTGCATACCTGCGGGCTCCGGGAAAAGTCCCGAGCCTGGCTTGCAAATGCGCTCCATGACGGCGTTCGAGAGTTTGCCCTGCAGTAGTTCCACCAGCGAGTCGATGGAGTTGGAGCAATCGGCGCGGATCGCCTGCCATTGCTTGTCAGGAACCGCGACTACGGTGACCGCGACTTTGTAAAGACTTGACCCAACGACTTGGGCGTGCACGCCGCCCGCTGATATTTTCAGGTCGATAACTGATCCGTTTCGCACGTAGGTACGACCACGCGGCAGGCGATTGGCATAGTCGCTGTAGCGTTCCAAGTTATCGCACCAGGCCTTGCCCCAGAAGGTCTTGGCGACGGCACCGCGATAGGCGGTAATGGGCGTCAGCGCAGCACCTCCTTTTTTTGCTTTTGCCGCAGCTTTTTCGGCTTTCTTGCGTCGCTCTGCAACCGACACATAAGGCGTCCAACCCCAGTAATCCATTTGTTTTCCCTTTAACGCTCAGTTTTCTTGTGCGCTATGAATATCCAGCTTGACCAGATCGAGCAGATCTTTATCGCTCATTTCTGTGAGCAGTAACTCCGCCCCGCCCTCCAGTACATCTTTAACCAGCTGTTGTTTGGATTCAATCAGTTGATCGATTCTGTCTTCTACGGTGCCACGGCAGACGAACTTATGCACCAATACGTTCTTCTGTTGGCCGATTCGGAATGCGCGGTCGGTGGCCTGATTCTCCACTGCCGGATTCCACCAGCGAT
>Ga0114974_10001296_pt1 | contig 19770 bp, 27 predicted proteins | sample S_130206_EF_Meta_FD_87318 | JGI IMG/M metagenome (GOLD analysis project Ga0114974, IMG submission 87318) | Freshwater microbial communities from Lake Simoncouche, Canada to study carbon cycling - S_130206_EF_MetaG | ecosystem: Environmental > Aquatic > Freshwater > Lake | place: Lake... | reverse complement strand
TTGCCAAGCGTCACTTGACCAAGCGCAAACAGTTCTACCGAGAAGCCAACTATCCATTCACACAAGAAAAACTGGATTGGATGAAACTAGGTTGACTTTTGTCACACAACAGTGTATTATAACAACATGAGAATTTTAACATTAGAAAATCAACACTACGACTTAGATCATTTGCCCGAAGAGGTGGATGACATGCGGTTTGCTATCCTAGACAACTCAAACCCACAAGAGCCTGACTACCATTTTATTCCCTTGATCTTTTTGGAGAGTTTTAATGCTCCTGCCCTGGTACTGCGCATAGGAACCAACACAATCAAGATGCCCATGGACTGGCAAATACTCATAGGCGAACCTGAGATCGGTGACTTGGAAGTGTTGCCATTGACATCAATCAATGATCGTGGCTTTAGAGTGTTTCAATTTAATCCACTCACCAGTTTCCGCCCGTCATTTCCAGACATTGAAATCTTAGACGTGTATCACGAAGTATCGTGGTACGCACCCAAACTAAAAAATGGGCAACTGTTAGCAGTACCATTAAATGATGATCCAGATCCAGACTGTGTGTACTTTGTCAAAGACATCAGTCGCAACTGTGAGATTGTAGACTACAACAAGAGTTGGTAACATGGCATACACTGAACCCGAAATATTTGAAATAGTCAATCGCTTGGCCAAGATTTACTTGGAAAGTTATCCAGAAGATTGCGAGGGTTTGGAAAGATTCCTGCGCTGGGCACACACTCAATATGGCTACAAGTATGGGAACACTTAAACCCGGCGCCACTCTCATCTACGAACGTGTGGGCAATGAAGTGTATGCTCGTGAATCGGGTGCCGATCCCAGCACTAGAGAACTTATGGGCTATGGATATGACCCTGTGTCAGGACATCATGTTGATTACGACCAGCGAACCACAGATGGTAGGCCCTTGGTAGACCATATTCGGGAAAACAAAATGTGGGGCGACATCAGGCGCTTGGCAAAAACCAATCCTGCTTTACAAGACGCCCTGGAACGTGCTATAGTAATATACAAACTGATCAAAGTAGACAAGTGAGCGACAAACTAAACATTGCCAATGAGATGCGACAACTGGATCGCAAGAACAGAAACTTCTATCGCGAACTCACAGATGAGGAACGCAAGAAGTTTTCAAACTATCTCATGATTCGCTGGGCGTCATGTGTGGAAGGTTCAAGAGAAATGCAAGAGTTTTATTTGATCTCCACCAACGAACGACTGAACAAACACTTCTTCAACATTAATCGACATCCCGAACTGCAATGGCTGTGTGCCACCACAGTGAGTCCAGACATGGGCACACCCAGGCACAACTGGATTTCGCCCAAGAAGAAAGAAACAGGCGCAGGGGCAAGTGCTGTCAAAAAGCAACTGGCCGAGTTGTTTCCCACCTACAAGGAAGATGAAATAGCCCTGTTGGCCTCAATGACCACAAAGAAAGAACTTGATCAATACATCCGAGACCATGGCAGAGACACTAAGTGAACTCACTTGCGGCTACTGCAAGAAAACATTTCGCCGCGCAGAAAGTCTCGTGGTGCATCTGTGTGAGCCCAAACGCCGCAGATCAGAACGTGCAGAGCGTGGCGTAGAACTGGGCTTTCAATCCTACTTGAGATTTTATGAGATTGTGCAAGGTTCAGCTAGGCTCAAAACATTTGATGACTTTGCAGACTCACCTTACTACCGAGCATTTGTGAAGTTTGGTAGATACTGTGTGGCTACTCGGGCAATCAATCCCAGACAGTTCACAGAGTGGTTGCTGAAACACAACAAAAAGATTGACAACTGGGGATCGGATAAAATCTACACTGAATATCTATTAGATTATTTGAAGGTAGAAGCAGTGACAGACGCTCTGGCACGAGCAGTGGAGTTTGGCATAGACTGGTCAGAAAAACACTCAGCACCAGCACATGATTGCCTGCGTTACGGCAGCACTCATGCCATGTGCCATGCTGTGACAACTGGACGCATCAGTCCTTGGGTGATATACAACTGCGAATCAGGACAAAAGTTTCTGGGTGAACTCACAGCCGACCAAGTGGCCATGATATGGCCTTACATAGATTCAGATGTGTGGCAGAAAAAGTTCGCAGACTATACCGCAGATGCTGAATACGCAAAACTAATATTGAAACAAGCAGGATGGTAATATGATAGGAAACATTAGTCAAACTGGAAAATACATTGCAGTCACCGGCGGTGCTGGTAGTAATTACATCAACAACAGTAATTACATGGGGGTTGGACAATTACAATACAACACCAGCAATCAACGATTAGAACTGTACAACGGCACCAGTTGGCAACCAATTAATCTAGGTCAGTATTATGTTGGACTGAATCCCGAAGCTGAACAGATATTAGATTGGGCACGTAAAAAGATGCAAGAAGAACAAGAAGCACGTGCCATAGCTGAACAGTATCCTGCTGTGGCAGATGCCATGGGTGCTGTGCGTGAGGCTGAAGAACAATTGAAAACTGTTGTAGCACTGTGTAGAACATGAGCGCAGACATTGACATTGATGTTCCGGATCGTAGCAAGATATTGGAACTGATTCGGCACACACCTGCTAGACAGGTTGTGGATGGTCGGCCACGACGTCACAACTCAGGCATCTACATCACAGACATTCCGCAGGATCCTGAACATGGGTGTGCTGCCATAGACTATGAAACTGCAGAACAGCGTGGCTACTTTAAAATTGACTTGTTGAACATGAGTGTGTATCAGTTGATCCAAGATCCTGCACACTACGAAACCATGTTGTCAGCAACACCTCCATGGTCAAGACTGTGGACAGACCGACCCTGGGCCAGTCAGTTGGTACACGTGGGCAATTATTTGGATTTGTTGGCCACAATGCAACCTGACTCCATACCCAGGATGGCTGCATTTATTAGCATAATTAGACCGGGTAAAGCACACTTGCAACGTAAGCCCTGGGATGAAGTGTTTGCCAGTGTGTGGGACGGTGATGAATCGCGTGGATATACATTCAAAAAGTCACATGCTGTGAGCTATGCTGCCTTGGTATCACTGCACATGAACTTACTCGATACGGCGAACCAAGGTAATTGATTTTCTCTTTGACTTTTTTCGAGCAATATCTATTAAACTGCACACAGGCCCATGCAAGATTTCGAGATCTTTGTTTGAGAATGTGCGCAGAGTTGAGCGAAACTTTTCCCAATCTCCACGTAGAAATATGTTGATGGGTATTGATCTATTGCTTTCCCACCACCAAGTGTTGGCCAGTTCCAAGAACTCCAGTTTGTCATCTTGGGTGAGTACGGCGCCAAAGTCGTAGATGGTTGTAACAGCATCGTCCCTGTTTTGAACTACTCCAATATACTCATTGCTTGCATAAATGCAAAGAGTTATAAAGGGATATTTTTCCGCCAGTTTTTCAAAGATGTTATTACCCATAAATACGTATTGAGGATCCTATGTATTCAACCACTGCTTACTTATATCAACAAATCATTCGGGTACTTTTGATTGACACCAGTGGTGGATACTTTACTGCGAGGTATGACCCAGTGTACGCAAAAACTTTAACTGTCAACAAAGGTGTAGACAACGTGCTGTTGTTTGAATTCATCAACCAGGACCAAAAACCTGTAAACGTCACAGGCAGCACGTTCCGCTTTAGACTGCTAAACCAAACTGGTGATGAACTATTACTTGAAAAAGACATGACTGTACTTAGTGCCAGTTTGGGTCGAGTCAAAGTTGTTTTGGATACAGCAGACACCATCAACATCCTAGCGCAACCTGGCAGTTACAGCATTGAGCGCACACAAGGCAACTATGTACAAGCAGCATTTACAGATGACAACGCTGGTGCTAGAGCAGACTGTGATATTGTAGATAGCGTTTTGCCGCAGTTTGTGGCCAGTCAACCAGTGACCATACCCACAATAAACGGCAAAAACTCCTGGCCACAGGCAGGCCCAAGTTCTTGGCCAGACTGGGCACTGAATCCACAACCATTGAGCACCCATTATCTTACTGAATATTACTCAAGCTACATCAACACTACAGGTGCCAGCTTGACCACAATCAAGTATGATCTAGTACACTACACTGGCACACTCAAAGTACAGGCCGCGCAAGACTACGAAGCTGTTTGGGTTGATGTGACCGAGAGTCGTGAATATTTTGACGAAACAGGGACTTTTTACATCAATGTGCCAGGCTTCCATCCCTTGTTGCGCCTGGGCATCAACAACAGCCAAGGTTATGGTGCATCGGCAACTGCCACAGTAGTAGACGGTGTTGTTACAGGTATTGCTGTGAACAATGCTGGCTCAGGATACATGGCTGCACCTTGTGTGCAGATTCTGGGCAATGGTGCTGGAGCAACTGCCATTGGTGCGCCATTTACAGGTCCCAGCGGCATTGGTCAAATCACTGTGACCAATGGTGGATCTGGATATCTGCCCTTGAACTTTGGCGGCACTGAAGCACAGGCTGTGACTGTGCTGATTACAACTGGCTACGTTACCAATATTTTTTATCGTTAAGCATTGCGTTTGCGTGACAAATCTGTTACACTGTACAGATGTTTGATATCCTTGCTTATCTACCTGCAAAAAAGAAACAGACGCCCTCAGGTTGGTTGAGTTTCAATGCGGTATGCTGTCAGCACAATGGATCAACACAGGATCGAAGAGGACGTGGCGGACTCAAAGCCAGTGAAGCAGGGTGGAGTTATCACTGTTTCAATTGCAGTTACACAGCCAGTTTTATCTTGGGTCGTAGCGTAAGTTACAAAGCCCGACGACTCCTGGGATGGATGAATGTTCCAGAGATGGAAATAGAGATGCTGAACCTAGAAAGTCTACGGCATCGAAGCATCAATGGCATACTAGAAGATCGGCAACAAATGTGGAACACACTTAGTGGTGTGTCGTTTGAAGAACGAGATTTGCCACCATTTGCTGAACTGTTGACTCCCGAGCATGAATTTTATTGGGACTATGTGCGTGGCAGACATGTGCCTGCTGACTTCCCTGTCATGGTACAGATAGAAAATGACGGGGTACATTGGACAAGATTGCATGTGGTAATACCATTTACCTATGACAACAAGATTGTGGGATACACCTGTAGATTTTTAGATGACCGGCAACCCAAGTTTATCAGCGACAGTCAACTGGGTTATGTATTTGGTACAGATTTGCAACAGTCTGATTGGCAACATGTGATAGTAACCGAAGGCATCTTTGATGCACTCAGCATAGGTGGCGTGGCAGTGATGCACAACACTATCAGTGATGCACAAGCAAGACTGATACGCAGTTTAGACAAACAGATAACAGTGGTACCAGATCAAGATCAGGCAGGCGTTGAGCTTGTTGATCGCGCACTAGAACTGGGTTGGGCTGTGAGCATACCAGACTGGCCCAAAGGTTGTAAAGATGTCAACGATGCTGTGATAAAGTTGGGCCGATTAGGTGCCTTGCTAACTATAATGCAATCAAGAGAGACCAGTAGAATTAAAATCGAATTACGAAAAAAACAATTAATTAAGAAAGTTTCAATATGAAAGTATTGATTTGCGGCGACAGCTATTGTATCACTGATCCAGATTATGTTGGACTGCATTGGTCCGAAAAGATGCTGGCGCAATCTGCAGATATTGAAATATGCAACTTGGCGCATGGCGGATGTAGCAATGCTATGATTTTGTTGCAACTATTGCAAGGAATCAAAACACAACCGCAGTTTGTAATTTTAAGTTTTACTACTCATGGACGATATGAACTAGACAAGGATGCATCAGTATTTCCTCAAGATTTTTCAATCGAAGAAATTGCAGATTATCAAAAAAAACGCTATACTACAAACAACTATGACATTGACAAAAAGCAATTAGACATGATAAATCAATGGCAACTATTGGCTGCATCAGACAATTTTGAAAAACTTAAAAACTATTTTTATATTTCTTTTTGTTTAATGTATTTGAAAATCAACAACATTCCTTTTTGCTACAGTCTAGGTGGTTTTGAACACAAACAAGATTATACAACGTTGATCAACGGTAATTATGTAGAAAACTTATTGGTAGAACATCAAACAAATGAATTAGCAATAAATTTATGGTACCACGGTAATAAACAAAGACCATTTTTTCATGTTGATAATGATAATGTACATACATTGTTTGCCAATGCATGTATGAAGTTTATTGATAAAAAACTTTATTGATACTGTCAAAACACCACTAAGGAACACAGCACTTGTTAAAAGAATACGGACTTGACGTTCAACGATTATTTTTAGAAATGATGTTGGAAGATGCACAGAGCTATGTGCGTGTGCAGAACATTTACAACCCGCAGAACTTTGACAAGAGTTTGAGACCTGCGGCCGAGTTTATCAAAGAACATTCAGACAAGCACAAGACTCTGCCAGATCGCACACAGATCAGTGCCACCACAGGTATCCGACTACAAGCAGTGCCTGATCTAAACGAAGGTCACTTTGACTGGTTCATGGGCGAGTTTGAACAGTTTACCAAACGTCAAGAACTTGAACGTGCTATTTTAAAAGCCGCAGACATGCTGGAAAAGGGCGACTTTGAGCCTGTAGAAAAGTTAATCAAGGATGCAGTACAAATATCCCTGACCAAGGACATGGGCACAGACTACTTTGGTGATCCCAAGGCACGTATTGAAAAGTATTTCAACTCAGGCGGACAAGTATCAACAGGCTGGCCACAACTGGATAGATTGTTGTATGGCGGCTTCAGTAGAGGTGAACTCAATATCTTTGCCGGCGGATCAGGATCAGGCAAGAGCTTGGTCATGATGAACATTGCACTGAATTGGTTGCAACAAGGCTTGAGCGGTGTGTACATCACACTGGAACTTTCAGAAGAACTCACAAGTTTGCGAACAGATGCCATGTTAACCAACATGAGCACCAAGGACATTCGCAAGGACATTGACACCACAGAACTCAAAGTTAAATTGGTGGCCAAGAAGTCAGGCAACTATCAAGTCAAAGGCCTGCCAGCACAAAGCAACATCAACGACATACGTGCATACTTGAAAGAGTATCAAATCCAAACAGGTAAAAAAGTAGACTTTGTGATGATTGACTACTTGGACTTGCTGATGCCTGTGAGTGCAAAAGTATCGCCCAATGACTTGTTTGTGAAAGACAAGTATGTGAGTGAAGAACTGCGTAACTTGGCTAAAGAACTGGGATTCTTGATGGTAACAGCGTCACAGTTAAATCGATCGGCTGTAGAAGAAATTGAATTTGATCACAGCCACATTAGTGGCGGTATTTCAAAGATCAACACAGCAGACAATGTGTTTGGTATCTTTACAAGTCGCGCCATGAAAGAGCGTGGCAAGTATCAGATACAGTGTATGAAGTCTCGAAGCTCGACCGGCGTTGGTCAAAAAATTGATCTGGAGTACAACATTGAAACAATGCGCATTACTGATGAAGGCGGAGAAGATGGCGACACTTATTCAAAGAAACCATCCGTATCAATCATGGATTCCATCAAAGCCCGCAGTCAAGTTAGCCCTACTGCTACAAGTGAAGACACCCCACCATGGGAAAGTTCAGCATCCAGTGTAGACACAGCCAAAGTGTCAGGTGATGTGCAAAGCGCCAAACTCAAGCAGTTGTTGGGCAAGATCAAAACTGGGCAATGAATACCTGTATCGACGCCTTTAAAAATATAAACATTGTTAATCAACAAAATCAATTGTCGATATCGTCGTGCTGTATTTCAACAGCCGAACCAGTAAGTTCAGTTAATTTTTTTAACAATGAATATTTGACAACAGTCCGCACTGCTTGGAAAAATGGGCAATTTCCAACAGCGTGTGTTAATTGTAAAAATGCCGAAGATCAAGGGATGTCCAGTCGCCGACAAGGTGCAAATATTTGGTATCAAGACAACAATCTCAACAATGACACTGTGGAAATGATACGCATGGATTACTGGACTGGGGATCTATGTAATCTTGCTTGTGTGATATGTGGTCCTAGCAACAGCAGTGTATGGAAGCAAGAATTAAATCTTCCAAACTTAGATAAAAAAACAGTGATCAATCAATTCTGGAAAGAATTAGATTTAAGCACACTGAGATACGTGCATTTCAACGGCGGGGAACCTTTGCTGAGTAAAACGCATGTGGAAATTTTAAAAGCATTACCAAACAAAGATCAAGTGCATATTAACTACAATACAAATGCAACAATTATCCCTGATCAAACACTGTTGGATTTATGGCAACAGTTCAAGTTAGTGCAATTGGATTTTAGCATTGACGACATTGATCAACGCTTTGAATACCAGCGATATCCAGCAAAATGGTCAGATGTAAAAACTAATTTACAATGGTACATTGATAATGCTCCGCATAATTGCATGTTTGCAGTCAATACATCAGTTGGAATTTTGAATCATGCAAACTTACACAATTTAAATGCCTGGCTACAACAAAATTTTTATGTGTCTAGATTTACTGATCCAATAGAGCATAGGAAACAACTGACCTATGGATTATTTGCATTAGATAGTGCGCAACAACAAATTCACAACATTAAAAGATTTTTACAATCTTGCGATGCACGCCGTGGTACCAACTGGCGTGAAACATTTCCTGAACTTGTTGAATATCGGGGTTAAGCGGCCACAGCCTTGATCACAGCAAAGTTAAACACTGGTTAAGACGCAGTAGTAACAGCAGTCCAGGCAGTTGTTCCATTGGTGTTGACATACATTCTAGTGCTGGTTGTACTACCGTCTGTACGCAGATACAAACTTCCTTGTGCCGCACTCAATGTGGGGGCTCCTGAACCAAAGAACACACCAAGGTTGGCAGTGGTAGAAAACTTGTAGCCAGCACCAGCAGTTCCGCCAGCAGGAACAGCAGTACCCGACAATATAGTAGCCGCGCCCACAGCAGATATTACAGCACTGGACAACACGTTACCGCCTGTGATATTACCAGTTACTGATACAGTGGTACCTGTATGAGTTATGGCGTTGACATTGGCTCCACCTAATATGTTGCCACCGGTGATGTTGCCAGTGGCTGAGATCAATCCAGTGGTGCGTAGGTTTCCACCTTGCACATTGCCTGTGACTGAAACCAATCCTGCTGTGTTGATGTTTCCGCCCACCACGTTGCCTGTGGCAGTCACAGTGCCTACAGAAATGTCAGTCAATGTAACGTTACCAAAAATATCTCCGGTAACATACAAATTTCCGCCAATGCCCACACCACCAGCCACAGTCAATGCGCCTGTGGTAGCACTAGAAGCCGCAGTTGTAGCAGCAATGGTTACCTCATTGGTATAATAACTTAATGGGCGATTTAGATCAAAGAAAGTGATGCTTGTGCCACCATCACTGGTTGAAAAATCAAATTGGTATGTACCAGTTGCTGCCAAAGTAATGACATTGCCACTGATGCCTTGGACTCCAGTCAATCCATTTGATACTGCCGATGGCAGTGTAATAGTTTGTCCCGAAGTACCAGTGACTTGTAATCGAATCTTACCAGCAGCCCCAGCAGTGGGCCAAGTATTGGCAATAAATCCCAAACTTATGTTGCCGGCCATTACAATACTTTGCAACGGTCCTGCACTGGCATCCAGTGTGATCGATCCTGATGTATTGGCAATTTGTACAAAAGTACCAGATATACCTTGCACTTGCGCATTGTACACTAGGTTGTTGCCCAAGTTGTTATCTAGAGTGGTACCTGTGAGTGCAGCTTTGAGTAAAACTTTTGATTGCAGATCGTTTATTTCGTCCTCTGAGTATTGAAAATTCTGTTTGATATTGGTAAAATTGTCACGCATGCCCTGCGTGTTATTACTGACACCTGCAACGGGGTAATTACCGTCTATGTTGTTGGGATTGATCTGACTGGTCATACTGGTTCCTTGTATTAGATATTTATTGCAACGGCGATTCCGCTAAATAATCCAAAGGCCCTTGAGCAAATGCAAAAGAAAACCAAAAGCATATTAGAAGAACTGGACAGTTTGTACATAGAGCGTGATCGCAGGGCCATCATTGAAACTCGCGCCAGCAATCTAATTGAAACAGCCATTCGTTTGCTGGAACAAATCGACGCTGAATTTTCTGCCGAACAAGCAGAGAATCTTCAGCGCAAACTGCTGAATGCAATACGTCACAGAGACACCAGCAAATTTTCACGGAGTGTCAGGAGAACCGATGCAGATCTTTGAACTTACACAACCAATGAATGAAATTGATTGGGGAGCCACTGCCAAAGCTGTGGGCAATAGAATTTTGCAAGCACCAGTTCGTGCCTTGGGACAACGAGTTGGTCAGGATTTATTGCCCCCAGAAGATGATAAAACTATCACCCAACAAGCAGCGGACATAGAACGATTTTTTGATACCGCAGTAGACATGCTCACGCACAACTATGACGAGACCACTGTCACTGCCCAGTTGACCAACAAGTACGGTGCCACCAAAGATCAGGCCATGCAAGCAATACAATCTGCATTTGACTACATTGAAAAAGAAAAAGCGGCCAACCCAGAATTTGCAAAGAACATGGGCAAAGTCAAGAAAAACAAGAAAAACAAAAAAGTTGCTGCCACAACACCAGATCAATCAGGTGCAGGTGCATTTGATGCCATGACACATCAGTTGGGAAGAACCCCAGCACAGCCAGTAGCACAACCAGTAACGGCACCAGTGCCGCCAACGCCGGAACAAACACGAATTGCCAAACAAAAATTTGCTGGCGCAATGGCTCGAGCTCAGATGTCTGCAACTCCAAAACCAGAGCCTGTAAATTATGGCACTGGCGTGGGTCCGGGAGTAAAACCACAAATGACTGCAACTCCCACAGTGACTCCACCAACGTATGCCATTCCCAAAGCAAAGCCGTCAAATGTGGTTCAATTAAGACCACCAGCGCCACCTACTGCAACTGATGATGTGTATCAGTCCTTAATAAAACTACAATATACCCCTGCTCAAGCTCGTGCTGCAATCAAACAACTACCACCTAACATCAGCACTCAGGATGCTATCAAACAAGTACTTCGGGGCACTGCAAAAGCTGCTACTGACCAAGTTACTGCAGAATCTCTGACCTGGAGTCGAGACTTTGATCCCAGTGCTACATTATTGAAAAAAATTAAACCACTATGAAAAGCCTACGTACATTATTAGAAGGCGGCAATGTGTTCAAAGATGCCGACGGCCAGCCACTCACAGGTCGTATCAATCAAAGCGATGTGCCTGCCACTGTGGCCTGGCTTGAGCAGTTAACTGGCCTGGAATTTCCACGTGATCGTTGGCTGGGTTCAACAGGCAAGGCCGCCACATCCGGTGACCTAGATCTCGCAGTAGACACTAGTGAAATCTCCAAGGATCAATTGGCACAAAAACTCATGACATGGATTGTGAGTCACAAATTGCCACCTGCAGAATGGATCAAAAAGGGCGGAGAAGTACACTTGCGCACACCCATACAAGGGCGTCCTGAACTGGGCTATGTACAAACAGACTTCATGTTCTTTCCCAACCTGGACTGGGGCACATTCTTCTACTCAGGTGGCGAAGACTCTGCCTACAAAGGCATGAACCGTAATGTGCTGATGTCAAGCATTGCCAAACAACTGGGACTCAAGGTGGGTGCCAATGGCATGTTCAGTCGCACTACCAATCAACTGGTGGATGGTGGCATGGATCCAGACCGTGTGGCACAAGCATTGTTGGGCCGTGGGCGCACAAGAAAAGATCTCAAAAATGTAGAAAGTATTTTTGCTGCCTTGGCCCGGGACCGAGACAAGGAAGCCAAGGTCAAAGACTTCCGTGAATATTTGACCAAGGAAGGACTACAACAACCTGATGCTGTGACGGAAGATACAGACACTTACTTCCTGGCACGACTGCGTGACAGAATTGTCAACCAAGGCATGCAACCTTTAGTAGAAGCAGAACCGGCCAATCCATATCGTATCTACGAAGCCGAAGAAGCTGGAGTGGGCGGCAAAGCCAAAGGCATTGAACACCTGGAAGATTATGTGTTTCGCAATGGCTTGCCCGGAGTGACCAAGGCCTTGCAAATTGTGCAGGCAGCCGCAGAGTCTCCGGCCAAGACCACCACTGTAAAGTGGGATGGAAAACCTGCTGTGATATTTGGCCGCAAGCCCGAAACTGGTGAGTTTGTGCTCACAGACGGGTCGGGGTTTGAAGCCAAAGGCTATGACGGCTTGGCCACCAGTCCCCGCATGATGGCTGACATACAGCGCACACGTTCAGGTGCCAGGGATGAGCTGATTCAACTGTATGCCACACTGTGGCCCAAGCTGGAAGCAGCCACTGCCGGCAACTTCCGTGGCTACGTCAAAGGTGACTTGTTGTACATGAGTACACCGCCACTAGAAGCTGGCAACTATGTGTTCAAACCCAATACTGTGCAGTATCGTATTCCTGCAAAAACAACACTGGGCAAGCGCATTGGCGCCAGCGACACAGGCATTGCCATGCACTCCATGTACGCAGATGCTGGTGATGCACGCCAACCACTCAGTGGTGTGCGCTTCAATGACGTACCTGGTTTGTTGTTGATTGAGCCCATTGGTGGCAAGGAAATTGTGCCTGATGCCAACTTGATCAAACAAATCAAATCTGTGGCCAACAGTGGGGATGGACGTGCCATTGCCACACTGTTTAATCCTGCAGAATTGCGAGCACAACAGATCACAGACCTAGCAAAATTGTGCGTGGACTATATCAACTATAGAATCAAACAACCCAGCCCTAGTTTTGACAATCTCTTGGGCGGATTTGGTGACTGGTTGCAGACCAAGGTCACACCCAAGAAATTCAACAACATTGTGGAATATCTAAACAGTCCGGCCAGCAATGCAGGTGCGCTGTCAGCAGCATTCACACTGTTCATGTTACTGCACGATCTAAAAATAGATATCTTGCGTCAGCTGGATTTGAAAGACCCCGGACACGAAGGCTGGGTCATGGCCACTCCTGCAGGCTATGCCAAAGCGGTAAATAGATTTGACTTCACAGCTAGAAATGCGGCACAAAACAATCCGCAACAGGCATAATTTTTACCAAAGACATAAATAAAAGCAGGTCCACTGAGACCACTTAACTTTAAAGGAAATTTATCATGGCACAGTTTACAAAAACAAACGGAACCACACAACCAGTATTTGCACTGGACGTGGCCAACGGTTCAATCTCTGGAACAGCCAACGTTGCTGCTCAAGGCCCAGTTCAAGTCGCTGGTCCAAAACTGGACTTCTTCACATTGACAGCAAACGCTGCACTTACCAATGCTGGTAACGTCAACGGTTACTTGAACAGTGTGATCCAGGCCATCCAGTCTGGCGGCGGCGTGACAGGCGGCGGTACAGGCGGTACTATTGCTATCTATCAAGCTGGTGCAACTGCTGGTACAATCAGTTTGGCTATCTACCCAACAGGCGCTTACACCGCTGCTCAATTGGTTGTTGCTGCTCAAACAGCCAACGCCACAGGTGGTTTGAACATTGGTATCCCAACTGCCAACGTCAGCACAACTGCAAGTTTTACTAACCTGTAATCAGTTTAGTCTCAACGCAACCCTGGACGTAAAAAATCCAGGGTTTCTTTTTGGCGTTAAATATGCACATAATGAAAGTCTTGTGCCGTACCCTATTTGATTGTACCTTTACTGGTGTCACTGGACATCTCCGCCCACAGCATTTGCCATTTACTACCAAAACAGGACTCACAATTGATACACCTGAGCAATGGAACCGCAGTCGCAATCAGCAACGCAACTGGGAAAGCCTACTACAAATTGTCAGCCTGCGAACACAACCCATGAATGTTGTGCCGCCTACCAAGCACAAAGACGGCTGGCATTTTGAATTTGAAGTAGAAGCAGAAGGAGTGCTCAGTAGTGATATTGGAAGTGACGAGTTGGCAGGACTTGTGGGCGACTGCGAAGGTGTGCCCATGGTCACAGGCCTAGACGAATCAGAAGTTGTCACAGCCACACTGCATGCACAGGGTGCCAATCAGAATATTTGGTTTACCTCCATAAATAAGTCGACGGAGACCTAACATGGTTGATACCACAGATATTGAAAAGAAAAGCCTTGAAGCCCACGTTGAACTGTGTGCAGAACGTTACCGCATGCTGGAACTCAAAATAGAAACAGTGGAACAAGAAGTCGGCGAAGTAAAACACATGGTCACTGAAGTGCATGGCATTGTGCGCCGAATGGGCGAAAAACGCAACGATCAAATCATTGCCTGGGGCATAGGTATCATTGGTGTGTTACTGGGCATTGTGGGGTGGTTGGCCACTCATTACGTTAAAACACTATGACCCGTGATCAAAAATTAGAACGCTTTGCTGAACGAGAACTCAAACGTGTGTATACAGAGCTGATCATTGATGACGAACATGGCGGCTACGTGGCATTTGGACGCTATCACTTGCGCCCTGAGTCCACAGGCTTTGCAGTGTATCACAGCGACGATCTTGTGAGCACATTCAGCAGTAAAAAAACTGCTATGTCATGGTGTGTGGCAGATCATTTGCAACAGTACCGACTGGCACAAAACATACGCATACTAGACAACAAAAAACAAACGTTGACTGCTGATATCCATTGCCGCCGCGGGCAAGCGGACCGTAGCGACAGACCTGAATTCCGTGAAATGGTGCGCACCAAACTTGCGCCCAAAATTGAGAACCTTACACTGCTGAATCAAGAACTCGAAAAATGTTTAAATTCGGCTAAATATCTACAACTAAGAGGATTTGCCAAATGAAATTAACCGAACTGGCCACACCAAAAAAGAGCCGCCAAGTATCTCAAGTATTTGAAAGTTACTTTGGTACCAAAATGCCTGTGAACCGTCTCACAGTGCGAGAAGCCCAGGTCATGCTAAAACGTGTGCGTGGTGTGATTGCTGAACATCAGCGTAGCACAACCCGTCACACCAGCGAGCGCAACCCTGCTTATTTGAAACTGGTGATGATGGAACAAGCACTTGCACACCGTGTGAGTGAAGACATGGTTCCTGCCACTGCCCCTGGCGCACAACAAAATACAGCACAAAATGCAGCCGCAACTATTGCCACAACAAAAGACCCTGCACTCAAGGCAGCATTGACCAAGGCATCAAAAGGACAAAATCTTACTCCTGATGAACAAAAATTGGTTTCTGGCGCTGCCTTGATGAAAACAGAAACACGTTTGCGTAATGCATTCCGTACTCTTAAAGAATCAGAAGTACAACAAGCTCAAGTTGTTTTGGCTGCACAAGACATGGTAGACAAAATGCAATCAATGTTGGAAGACACCACAGAGATGCAATTCAAAGAACTGCCTGCCTTGGTAGACAGTATTCGCAATCAAATTGGTATTGAACAAGCCACACAGTTCAATAGTGACGCCACTGCGGCATTGCAAGGGCTTGTGCAAAATCTCCAAGGTGCCAAACAGCAATTGGAAACAGCACTGGGTGTTGTGACCGGTCAACCTGCTCCACTTGACACCAGCATGGCTGCCAGTGGCATGCCTGGCACCGCACCTGCCCCTGTACCTGGAGAAGAACTTGGGGCAGATATGGGTGCTGAAATGGGTGCAGACATCGGTGCTGAAATGGGTGCAGACCTTGAAACAGGGACCGAACCTCCCAAAGCAGCATTGGGCCGAGCACGTAGATAATGAGAATCGACGAAGTCGAAAATTCAAGTTCACTAGATCCAAACAAACTAATGGGTCTAGTGAACTTTCTTTCTGGTCGTGCAGATGATGAAAATGCACAAAAGCAAATCAGCACAGATGCATTTATAAATGCGGCTCGCAGTTTGGGCTTTCCGATCAATCAAAAAAATATTGTCAGTGTAGTAAGTCAGAGTCCCCTGGACTCGGTGTTGGAACCCATTGATCCACAAAATCCTAGTGTGATCATGTACAAAGGTGCTGGCGAACCCGGCCCGACTCAAATGCCTGTAAACAAGGCACAAGACATTGTGGCCGCTTCGGCCAAATCCGCCATGCAACGCGGAATGAACAAGTAATCCATTCCTGTTGACATCCGTTAGTAAATACGCTATAATCAGCGAAGGAATATCACATGGCCTATTCACAAAAAGTAATTGATCACTACGAAAATCCACGCAACGTGGGCAAATTTGAAATTGACGATACAGTTGGTACAGGCATGGTGGGAGCACCTGCCTGTGGTGATGTGATGAAATTGCAAATCAAAGTTCAAGATGGAATTATTGTAGATGCCAGGTTCAAAACATACGGATGCGGAAGTGCCATTGCCTCATCCTCTCTTGTTACCGAGTGGGTTAAAGGACGAACGCTTGACGAGGCCGCAGCTCTTAAAAATTCAGAGATTGCTCAGGAACTCGCATTGCCACCAGTCAAGATTCATTGTTCTATTCTTGCTGAAGATGCTATACGAGCAGCCGTAGAAGATTATCGAAAGAAACATTAACACATTGTGTCGAGCAGTCCAAGTATCATTTCTTCAGAAAACAAAAAAATCAAAAAAATCAAAATACTTTTGTATCATTGCGACTATGGTAGTTGGATCTACACCACTGCTCTTCAATTAAAAACATATATTGATTTACTTTATCCTGCCACAGCTGAAAAATTAGAATGGCTAATACCTTTACAAAATGAAGTCAGTGACGAAGAGTTGTTGCAACACATCAAACAAAACAAAGTAGACATACTTTGTACCAGTCACTATCTTTGGAATCATGAACATTTAACCAATCAGTTGTGTAGAATAAAAGATCGTTTGCATCATCAAACAGTGATTGCCGGCGGCCCCAGTATTGATGTCAATGTAAACGAAAAATTTTTTCAACAACATCCTTATATTGACTATGCGGTGTACGGAGCAGGAGAGCAAGCATTTGTTGACATCGTAAATCATCTAGTGCTTGGCAGCCCGCTGATTGCGTTCAATACATCAAACTGTGCTTGGAAAAATTCCAACACTGGTAAAATTGTTGTTGCAGATTACAAATTTGTAAAAATGTTAGAAGCCAGTCCATTTTTACACAATGAAACCATGTTTATCAACATGGTTGAAAACAATCAGCACCCAACCCCACGGTTAGCATACACTCTCACAAGGGGCTGCCCATATGCCTGTACATTCTGTGATTGGAACAGTGGTCTTGGCAACAAAGTGTCTCGAAGAAAAAATACCTATCAACAAGAAATTGATTTGTTCCAACGGGTGGGAATCACAAACATATATCTGGCAGATGCCAATGTTGGTCAGTACGATGAAGATATTAGCATGATTGAATATTTTGCCAAAAAAAATCTCAAAGAAAATGCTGGATTTAATGTGGGAGGGAGTTTTAGTAAACTTAAAAAAGAAAACAACTTGAAAATTTTTCATTCTATGGCTCGCGGTCAGTTGATGCGAAAAACATTTAATTTTTCAGTGCAAGAAATCAACCAGGAGGTAATGAAAAATATCAATCGGCCAGATGTTGGATGGGATGTACATCTTGCCATGATTGAAGAATTAACAACTAGTTATCCACACTTGATTGCCAAAGTCCAACTGATTTATGGCTTACCAGGGCAAACACTCCATAGTTGGCAACAAACACTGCAAACTGTCACTGAAAAAAATATCTTACCATTGGTTTTTTTAAATGAACCGTTGCCTGCAAGTCCGGCCATGTGCGATCCCGAATACCAAAAGCAATTTCAGTTTGAGTATGTTTACAGCCGACGGATATCAACTAAAAAATATTTTAGTTATATTCCAAAAAAAAGCAATTCATTCGACCAGTCTGATTTGGTAGCAATGACCGTGATAACAGGAATTTATTGGGCCATGTCTTATATCAATCTTGCATTGATTGAAAACAATGTTGAAACGTTAAATATTGCCGAGGTAGTTTTGGATTTTTTGAATTCTGATTACTATAAACATCTTCACACCAATTTATATGAAAATTGGACAACAAAAAATAATTTTTATTTTACCAAAGGAATAGATCAAGATAGTGTTGAAATTATAGACAATGGGCTACATGCGTATTTGATTTGTAATAGTGTATTTTTAAAATACCTTTTGAAATTTGTGCCATCGCACAATCAAAAGAAATTTACAAAATTGTCAATTAATTCAACATTTAAAAATTATATGAAGATAGTAGATTCTGATTTAGATTAAGTATTATAATGATAACCATAACTGATCAAGCACAATCTAAGATACAAAAATTAGTAGCCACCAAAGGCTACGCCGGCATACGTCTGGGTGTGAAAACTACCGGTTGCTCAGGGCTTGCTTATGTGTTAGAATACGTTAAAGAATATGAGCCTGACGCTGGCACCATAAACTATGCTCAAAATAATTTCTGCGTGTTAGTTGACAAAAAACACGATGTGTATTTGCGAGGCACACAAGTAGATTATGTACGCCAGGGCCTTAACGAAGGCTTTGAATTTGCCAACCCCAATGAACGCGACCGCTGTGGTTGCGGAGAAAGTTTTAGAGTTTAAATTGTTAAATCCCAGATTTGATTACCAACCAGTTCCCCGTGTTACAATTGAGGGCAAGCGATATTATGCCACACCCGATGGCAACAAGTTACCCAGTGTCACAACCATACTCGACAAAACCAAAAGTGAGGCAAGTAAAGCAGCCTTGCAAAATTGGCGAGCCAGGGTAGGCGCAGAGGCAGCACAGGCCATCACTACAGAAGCGGCCAATCGCGGCACACGCATGCACACATATCTTGAACAGTATGTTCGGGATGGTGTTATCCGAGAACGTGGCACAAACCCGTTCAGCTGGGCAAGTCATGCCATGGCACACACTGTGGTAGAACATGGATTGAAGAATGTAACGGAGTTCTGGGGCATTGAAGTTCCACTGTATTTCCCCAAGGTCTACGCAGGCACCACAGACGGCGCTGGTATACATTTAAATGAAGAAGCCATCTTGGACTACAAGCAAACCAATAAGCCTAAAAAGCGCGAGTGGATCGACGACTACTTTGTGCAGTTGTGTGCCTATGCAGAAGCACACAACGAACTGCATGGTACAAAAATTCGAAAAGGCGTGGTTTTGATGTGTGTTAAACCCCAGTTGGATGAACAAATGAACATGATCACACAGCCTGAATATCAGGAGTTTGTGCTAGAAGGACGTGAGTTTGAAAAGTATCGGGACCTGTGGTGGAAAAAGGTCGAACAGTATTACTTGCTAAATATGTAATACCCGAAGGAATCACACTGTGGCAATTGTACAAATATCACGAATCACCGCCCGCAAAGGCTTACAAGAAGATCTACCACAACCTCTAGCCGGCGCTGAACTGGGCTGGGCGTTGGATGACCGCAGACTGTTCATCGGCAACGGCGCACTAGAAGAAGGTGCTCCGGTTGTGGGTAATACTGAAATTTTAACTGAATTTTCAGATATTTTGAGTTTTGCTGGGCAATACACTTATAAAGGCGAGGCAGCTGGGTACACTGTGCAAACCGGTGCCACAACCGGCAGTCCAATATCTCAAAGCATACAAAGCAGACTGGATAGTTACGCAGTGGTCACAGACTTTGGTGCTGTGGGCGATGGAGTAACTGATGATACTGCGGCCATCAATCGTGCATTATACCAAATGTTCTGTGTGCAAAACAACACAGCTATTCGTCGCAGTTTGTTTTTCCCTGCTGG
>Ga0114974_10001295_pt1 | contig 19786 bp, 18 predicted proteins | sample S_130206_EF_Meta_FD_87318 | JGI IMG/M metagenome (GOLD analysis project Ga0114974, IMG submission 87318) | Freshwater microbial communities from Lake Simoncouche, Canada to study carbon cycling - S_130206_EF_MetaG | ecosystem: Environmental > Aquatic > Freshwater > Lake | place: Lake... | reverse complement strand
GGCATGCCCCCAGCCCCCCTTTGGCGCACACAAAGCCCTCCAATGATCATGGCCAAGAGAACCTGAAATAGCGGGATGTAAAACCTGAACACAGACACTTTGAGACTGCCACCAATGGGCCAGTGCCCTGGCTGTTTTGTCTTGCATTTCGTAGCGCAATGCAATCGTTGGCAATGATCTTAAGATGGTTTCAATGTCATTGGCACCGACGCAAAGACCCAAGCGCATGTGTGTGAGTTTCATTTTGAGCCCTAAAGTGTCATCGCGGGTCATGACACTGCCCATCAAAACATCCCCTCCGCCACTCGGGTATTTGGTCAGTGCATGGACTGAGAAATCGACAGAAAGTTGACCGTCCCCGAGCAAATCAAAGGGTTTGAAAGCAAGGCCCGCGCCCCATGTATTGTCTAAAGCCGTGGTGACTGAGTGTTGTTTGCAAATTTGCAGAAGTTCAATCAAGTCAGGAAACTCCATCGTGAGCGATCCTGGGGCCTCCAGCCATACCAATTGGGTATTGGGTTGTAACTTAGCCGCCAGGTCAGCAGGGTTCATGGCGTCATAGAAAGTGTGGGAAATGCCAAAGGCTTTCAATTCACCTTGGGCCAACACCTTGTTGGGGCCATAGGCGTTGTCGGGTAGCAAAACGTGGTCACCCGATTTGAGAACAGTGAACGAGACCACAGCGAGTGCAGAAAGACCACTTGGGGCCAGCACGCAGTGAGAACCGCCCTCCAAAGCGCAAAGGCGCTCCTCTAGGGTGAAGGAGGACGGCGTGCCGTGCGTCCCATAGGTATAGGCTGACTTGTCCTTCCACTCGCGCTGCCGCATGGCAGCCACATTGGGAAAGAAAACGGTGGAGGCTTTAAAAATGCCCGGCTGAGGGGCTTCGAATTCAGAAGGCGCCGTGTAGCTGTGATGAATCAGCTGGGTGCTGATGTGACTCAGCGCATGGGAAGAATGAGGGGATGATTTCTTGTCTGTCATCCCATAATCCTACCTTCAGACCTTCCACTTTTCCAGCAATTTTTCAGGCCTCAGGCTGTCATAGCCTTCAAAGGGTTGATGTATCCAGGGATTGGTTGGCAAATAATCAACGGAGTAATCGGGTTGAAAGCCTGAAACACCTTTGGTCCAAATGACCGCAGTGCGCAATTCAGTGATGGGTTTGTAATTGGTTTTTAACATGCTCACCACGGCATTGAGGGTGTGGCCAGAATCTGCCAAATCATCAACCAACAGCACGCGACCGGCAATTTCGCCCTTGGGCGTGGTGATGAAACGGGCAATGTCCAAGTGCCCCTGAATCGTCCCGGCGTCAGCGCGGTATGAGCTGGTCGACATGATCGCCAGTGGCTTGTCAAAAATGCGAGACAAGATATCGCCAGGTCGCATGCCTCCCCGGGCCAAACAGAGAATGGTGTCGAATTCCCAGCCTGATTGAAAGACCTTGAGGGCCAATTTTTCAATGAGGTTGTGATACTCATCGTAACTCACATACAAATGTTTGCCGTCTTCTGTCAGCATGAAAAATCTCCAAAGGTTGAGGTCTGGCACCCCATGGTGCCAAATATAAAAAAGTTCAAAGCGGGGCTAAAAATGGATGGCGCATCAAAATGGTGTGGTCCCGATCTGGGCTGGTTGAGACCATGTGAATGGGCACACCTGTGACATGCTCAATGCGTTGTAAGTACAAACGTGCATTCACAGGCAGCTTGTCAAATTGCGTCACACCCACCGTGCTGTCAGTCCAGCCCTCGATGGTTTCATAAATAGGTTTGCAACGCGAAATATCGTCAGCGCCCATGGGCAAAATATCAACCACTTCGCCGTCCAATTCGTAGCCGGTGCAAAGTTTCAATTCTTTCAAGCCATCGAGCACATCCAATTTGGTAATGCACATGCCAGACAGCCCGTTCACTTGCGCACTTCGCTTCAACAAAGCAGCATCGAACCAACCACAACGCCGGTTGCGGCCTGTTGTCACCCCTTTTTCAGCGCCTACTGTGCTCATGTGCCAACCCGGTGTGCCTTCTTTTTCCCATTCCAGTTCAGTTGGAAAAGGGCCGCCACCCACACGGGTGCAATAGGCCTTGGTGATGCCTAAAACATAGTGCAACATGCCCGGGCCAACACCCGAGCCTGCCGAGGCATTACCTGCCACACAGTTGCTGGAAGTGACGTAGGGATAGGTGCCGTGATCAACGTCTAGGAGAGTGCCCTGTGCACCTTCAAACAAAAGATTGGCGCCCAAACGATGCGCATCATTCAGTTCTCGAGAAACATCGGCCATCATGGGCTTGAGCAATGCGGCGTGTTCCATCGCCTCTTTGTACACCACGTCAAACTGTACTTCTCCATGATTCAGATAAGGTTTGAGCGCATCACCAAATGTGAAATTTTCAGAGCCTAAATAGCTTTTCAAAACATGGTTGTGCAAGTGCAAAAGTTCTTTCAGCTTGTGCGCAAAACGTTCGGGGTATTTCAAGTCTTGAACCCGCAAGGCACGACGTGCAATTTTGTCTTCGTAAGCAGGTCCAATGCCACGGCCGGTGGTGCCAATTTTTTCTGAACCACCTTCTTCGCGCGCAGCCTCTCGGGCGACATCCAATGCAGCATGAAAAGGCAAAATTAAGGGGCATGCTTCGCTGATCCGCAAACGGGAGCGCACTTCGACACCAGCTTTTTCTAGTCCAGCGATTTCTTCAAACAGTTTGCCTGCTGACAGCACCACGCCGTTACCGATGTAGCACTTGACGCCGGGACGCATGATGCCGCTTGGTATCAGGTGCAAGGCAGTTTTAACGCCATTGATCACCAAAGTGTGGCCCGCATTGTGACCCCCTTGGAATCGCACCACGCCTTGAGCGCTTTCGGTGAGCCAATCTACCAACTTACCTTTGCCCTCGTCCCCCCACTGGGTCCCTACAACGACAACGTTTCGTCCTTTGATCATGTTCATTTTGTTTTGTTTTCAATAACTTTAACGATCCACTGGCCCGCGACCTCTAGGAGTTCACGATCACATAGGAATTCATCGATTTCACTGCTGTGGCCAGGCAGAATACACACCACGGTTTCACCAATCTGACGTAGTTTGCCAATGGCTGCACGCAAATCTGCTGAAGTACCCCAAGGCGCACGAATAGCTGCCTTTAAGGAAAGCGCAGGAACAATGCTCACCCATTGCTTCAAGTCGAGACTAAAGCCGACTGCAGGACGATGCCGGCCTATTTCATGACCAAAAACAGCGCCTACACCGTCGTATCTGCCGCCTCTTATGACGGCATCACTGGCGCCCTTTGCGTAGATGGCAAATCTAAGCCCACTGTAATACGCATAGCCGCGAGCATCCGCCAAATCAAATTGGAACGTCACATGAGGAAGCTGATCACTGAGCCACTTCAGCTGCTCAATGGCCAACTTGATTTCTGGTTTTTCAGGAAGCTGTTTCAATGCTTTTGTAAGTACCGAAGCATCCCCATACAAATCAATCAGGCTTGCTAAACCCGCTTGAATTTGCGCAGGAAAACCTTGCGCAAGTTCTGCCAATAAGGAACTATTCTTAGAAGCCAGAGCGGCATAGACTTGAACGCGCATGTCATCTGACAATGACAAACCTTCCAACAGGCTGCTCACGATTCGAGCGTCTGCCAAGTCGACCAATACGTTGCCAATTTGAGCGGATTGCAAGCAGTCAAGCGCAAGTTGCAAGACTTCTAAATCGGCTTCAAGTCCTGCATGCCCATAAATTTCTGCCCCCAATTGAAGCGGTTCACGGGTGGCGTGGGGGCGATCAGGACGCGTGTGAAGAACGGGGCCACAGTAGCACAAACGCGTCACGCCTTGGCGGTTTAACAAGTGGGCATCAATTCGAGCAACTTGAGGTGTTGTGTCTGCGCGCAAACCCATCATGCGCCCTGATATTTGATCAACCAACTTGAATGTTTGGAGATCGAGCGCTTTTCCGGTGCCAGTTAAGAGGGACTCGATGTGCTCAAGCAGAGGTGGAGAAACCAACTCAAAGCCATAGCTTCGGGCGGTATCAAGTAGCAATCTTCGGAGTTCTTCGATGTGCCTGGCTTCTGAGGGCAAGACATCAGCGATGTGATCCGGGAGGACCCAAGCAGACATGGCAATAAGGGGGCTGTTAAAACAGGGATTTTACTGGCTCAAAGCACCTTAATAGAGCCACATCAAAAGAAACAGCCCCAACAGCACAGTGGTCAGGCCAAAAAACCTGATTTGCCCATCTTCCATTTGTAAGAGTTGCTTGAACATTTCACGCCATTTGGTGGGTGAAATGAGGGGCATAAGCCCCTCAAAGATCAAAACCATCGCGAAGGCCGCAAGGATTGAACTCCAGAAATCCACTTATTTCTTAGCAGGTTGAGCCGGCGTTGCTTGCGGGGCAACCCCTGACGCAGTTGAACCCCGCATAGATTTAAAGAATTCAGAACCGCTGGGATCAAGCACCATGACATCGCTCTTTTTGGAGAAACTGGCTTTGTAGGCATCTAAGCTACGGTAAAACTGCGCAAATTGTGGGTCTCGGCCAAAAGATTCGTTGTAGATTTTGGCCGCTTGCGAATCGCCTTGGCCTTTGATTTTTTGCGCTTCACGGTAAGCATTGGCAATGGTGACTTCGCGCTGACGATCGGCATCAGCACGTATTTTTTCACCCTCTGCAGCGCCTGTAGAGCGCAGCTCATTGGCCACACGTTTGCGTTCCGCTTCCATCCGTCGGTAAACAGACTCTGTGATGGCGTCCACATAATCGGCTCGCGTAATTCGAACATCCACGACGTCCACACCCCAAGGCTTGTCTCCACGAACTTTCTCCAAAACTTCGCGCTTTACGTCGTTCATTAGAACATCGCGATTCAAGGAGAGGAGATCTTTCACGGTTCGCTTATTGATCTCTTCTTGGAAGGCATTGCGAACTACACGGTTCAATTGATTTGCGCCAGCTTTTTCATCCAGTCCCACGTTTCGAATGTAGGCCAAGGGATCGGTGATGCGCCAACGAACGTACCAGTCAATGACCACACGTTGTTTTTCAGCAGTCAACATGGGCTCCGTATCGGGGCTGTCTAATGTCAGCAAACGCTTGTCAATGTAAGTGACGTTTTGCAGCGGTGGGGGCAACTTGATATTCAAGCCCGGCTCGGTAATGACTTCCTTGATTTGGCCAAGTGCGTAGACCACACCAAATTGACGTTGATCGACCACAAACAGCATCGAGCTGGCCAGGGCCAAAAGGATTAAGAGGGATGAAGCCCAAATTCCAATGCGATTCATTTTCGGGCTTCCTTAACGTATTTCTCGGTCACGTGAGCGAAGGCTGTCACGTGATCTTGGATCAGCAGTGGGGGCACTCTGAGGGGGTGGAACGGGCAAAGTACTGTTGGCGGCAGAAGTGTCAGGCGCTGCCGGAGCGCCCGTAGCGCCGGCCGTCATCTGTATCAATTTGTCGAGCGGCAAGTACATTAAATTGGAACCTTGTTTGCTATCCACAACAACCTTCGTGACATTGCTGTAGATTTGCTGCATGGCATCCAAATACATGCGTTCACGCGTGACTTGCGGTGCCTTTTGATATTCGGGCAAGATGGCTTTGAAGCGTTGAGAGTCACCCTCTGCTTGCGCCACAATTCTTTCGCGGTAAGCCTGCGATTCCTCTTTCAATCGAGACGCAGCACCTACAGCGCGAGGTATCACATCATTGGCATAGGCTTGTGCTTCGTTTTTAGCGCGCTCACGCTCCTGACCTGCTTTCAGAACATCGTCGAAAGCTGCTTGAACTTGCTCCGGCGGCCTCACGCCCCCTTGCTGTAAGTTGATGCCGACGACTTCAATGCCAACTTTGTAACGATCAAGAATATTTTGCATCAAGGCCCTCACCCGGGGCGCAATTTGATCGCGCTCTTCCGCCAAAGCTGAGTCCATTTTCATTTTGCCAACCACTTCGCGAACAGCGGTTTCAGCCGCCTGAACCACAGCCTCTGTTGGGTTCTTGCTTTCAAATAAATAGGCTCGCGCATCATTCAAACGGTACTGAACAGCAAATTTAATTTCAACAATGTTTTCGTCTTCAGTCAGCATGGCTGACTCCCGCAAACCTGTGGCCTTGATCACGTTGTCACGGCCAATGTCAACAGATCGAATTTGAGTGACAAAGACCAGTTCGTTTTTCTGAATCGGGTAAGGAAAGCGCCAATTGAATCCGGCGCCCACTGTGGCTTTGTATTTTCCGAATTGGGTGATGACCGCTTGTTGACCCTCTTGCACAATGAAGAATCCAGTACCAAGCCAAATCAAGATGCCTGCACCCAAAATGACGCCGATTCCTAAATTGCGAAATACGGGTGGCAGTCCATTGGGGAATCCCCCGTTGGGCGGACCTTTGTGCGGTGGGCCACCGTTTTTATTGCCTAAAAACTGAGCCAATTTGCGGTTGAGATCTCGCCATAACTCATCGAGATCGGGCGGGCCTGATGAAGGACGCGGTTTGTTGTTGCCATTCGAGCCATTTTGATGGGGTGGCTGGGGAGTGCTGTTTGAGCCTGGCGTGTTGCCTGAAGGCGCACTGTCTTGGCCTTCAGAAGAAGGCTTGTCATCGCCACGGCCCCATCTCGGATCGTTCAAGTTGAACATGCCGCGCAGGCGTTGGGGGATGATGGACCAGTTAAAGGCAAGGGATTTGAAGTTCATTCTTTTTCTAAGCTATTTATCTGTCGAGGCTCATTGTGCACAATTCGAACGGAAATTATGCAAATTCATTCGGATTTTCCCCGTAATTATCAAGGTCAAACCGCTGATCGTGTGTTGCCTCAACGGCTGGCGTAGCTTTCATGACTTCTTCAGCCAACATTTGTCGCAGCAATGAAACACTCTGCCCGGTTTGTGCACTGACAAAAACACGGTTGAAGGCCATGCCATCGACTTCGTATTGGTCTTGAAATTCAAGCGGTTGACGCTCTAAGGGCAAGTTGTCAATTTTGTTGAAAATGAGCCATTGCGGCACATGATCAGCGCCAATTTCATGCAAAACACGCTTTACCTCCGCCATTTGCTCTGGAAAGTTTGGATTTGAAGCATCAACCACATGCAGCAGCAAATCGGCATCTGTGGCCTCTTTCAAGGTTGCCTGAAAGGCATCTATCAAACCGTGCGGTAAATCCCTGATGAAACCAACCGTATCGGACACCGAAGCACTTCGCCCAGCATCACCTAGGTAAAGTTGTCGCGTGGTGGTGTCAAGGGTTGCAAACAACTGATCGGCCGCATAGGCTCTGGCTTTGACCAAGGCATTGAACAGTGTTGATTTGCCAGCGTTGGTGTACCCGACCAAAGAGACATTGAACGCGTTTCGCCGATCACGTTGGCGCCTTTGCGTTGAGCGTTGCTTCTTAACTTTTAAAAGTCGTTCTTTGGTTCGCTTGATGGCGTCACCAATCATTCGCTTGTCCAGCTCAATCTGGGTTTCGCCTGGGCCACCTCGAGTCCCAATGCCACCCTGTTGCCTCTCAAGGTGCGACCATCTTCTGACCAATCGAGTGCTCAGATATTGAAGTCGCGCCAACTCAACCTGCAATTTGCCGTCGTGGCTGCGTGCGCGTTGTGCAAAAATTTCTAAGATTAAAAGGGTTCGATCGTTGACTGGCAATCCCAAGTGGCGCTCAAGATTGCGTTGTTGCGCAGGGCTTAGCGATTGATCAAATAGAATCTCTTGAGCGCCCAACTGCTCAGCCATGAACTTAATTTCATCGGCCTTGCCAGAGCCTACAAACAAGGCGGCATCAGGGGCCTTACGCTTGCAAGTTATTTTGGCGACGGGCTTCATGCCAGCTGTCAGCGCAAGCTGACTCAGTTCATCCAGTTCGCTATCAAAATGAGGCAAACCAAAATCAACCCCCACCAACAAGGCGGACGTTGTCACAGCCGAATTACTGTTCAAAAGAAAAGTTAGACCGCTGGCTCTTCGGGAGCATCTGAACCCGTCAGGTTCACGGCGCGGCCTGGAACGATGGTTGAAATGGCGTGCTTGTAGACCATTTGAGTCACTGTATTGCGGAGCAATACAACGTATTGATCAAATGATTCGATTTGGCCTTGAAGCTTGATGCCGTTGACCAAATAAATGGACACTGGCACATGCTCACGACGTAAGGCGTTAAGGAAGGGATCTTGCAAAAGTTGCCCTTTATTGTTCACGATATTCTCCGTGTTACGAATTGATTTAAGGGTTTCACCTTAACACAACGAAGACTAATTTCCAGCGAATAGCCTTTCAAATTCAGACGAATTAGCTGGATTCTTTGTCAGCGAAGGGATTGGTAGAGGTTTTCATTTCGATTCTCAGGGGCGTTCCTGATAAATCAAAAGCCTTTCTAAACCGACCCTCTAAGTAGCGTTTGTAGGTTTCAGTCACGTGCTCAAGCGAATTGCCGTGAATGACAATCACAGGGGGATTCATGCCCCCCTGATGGGCATACCGCAACTTGGGTCTGAACATGCCGCCACGCTGAGGACTTTGGAACTGAACGGATTCCAATAACAATCGGGTTAAAACAGGCGTTGTCATTTTGACCATGGCCGATTTATGCGCTTGGGTGATCGAACTCCAAACGGGGCCTAAGCCCTGACGTTTTTTAGCAGAGATGGTGTGTAAATTGGCAAATTTTAAAAATGGCAAGCGGTTCTCGATAGAACGCTGTACCAACTCACGCTGGTATGCGTCTACGGCGTCCCATTTGTTAACTGCCAACACCACCGCACGACCACTGTCCAAAATAAAGCCTGCAATGTGGGCATCTTGCTCGGTAACGCCCTGCGTCGCATCCAACAAAAGCAATACAACATTGGCAGATTCAATGGCTTGGAGGGTTTTCACCACTGAAAACTTTTCAATGGCTTCAAATACGCGACCTTTGCGCCGAAGACCTGCCGTATCGATGAGTTCAAACTTTTGACCACCGCGCTCAAATGGCACCGTGATGGCATCTCGCGTGGTGCCAGGCATGTCAAAGGCAACCAGCCGCTCCTCGCCCAACCAGGTATTGATGAGCGTTGATTTACCCACATTAGGACGCCCCGCCACCGCCAGCTTCACCACCGAAGGATCGGCCTCGGGCCCCTCCCCATCTTCCGGAAGCATGAGGGGGTCTAGCGCCAATTCAATCAGGCCTCGGGTCCCTTGGCCATGGGCCGCAGAAACCGCAATCACTTCACCCAAGCCCAACTCATAAAACTCACTGATTTGAACGCCTTCGCGCATGCCCTCGGCTTTATTGGCCACCAACAAACAAGGCTTGCCAATCCGACGAAGGTATTTGGCAATGTCATGGTCTTGTGCAGAGACACCTGCGCGCGCATCCACCACAAACACAACGACATCGGCTTCCGCAACAGCTTGTTGCGTTTGTTTGGCCATTTCTTTGTAGATGCCCTCATGTGCATCTGGTTCAAAACCACCTGTATCGATGACGATATATTCGTATCGACCTTGCCGACCCTGACCGTAGTGGCGATCGCGGGTGAGGCCCACAAAATCAGCCACGATGGCGTCACGACTTTTGGTCAGACGGTTGAATAAAGTGGACTTGCCCACATTAGGGCGTCCGACCAGTGCCAGTACGGGTTTCAAATCAATCTTTCAGGGGCGTTTTATTCAGCACGGTAAGCTTGCAGCAAGCCATTTTTCGTGACAGTCACCCAATTTTTCCCAATGCGCAAAGGCGCAACAGCAAGGCCCGAGTTATCAACCTGTACACGGGCAATGGTTTGCCCATTTGAAGTGTCAATCCAATGCAACCAACCCAAATCATCACCCAATACCAATTGACCCTCTGCCCAACTGGGTGCTGTCAGACCACGGAATTTAAAGGCTTCAGTTTGCCAGGCCGCCTGTCCACTGGCGCGCTGCCAAGCCAGTAATTTGCCATCAGATTCAGCGCCAAACAACAGGGACTCATTTCCGCTCAGTCCGACATGACCTTGCGCAGCGCGCGTCCAAAGATTGGTGCCTTTGACGGCATCAACGCAGGTCACCGCAGTTTGAAATGCTCGCGCGCAAACGACGTTGTTTACTCTCGACACGCCCACGACCAGATCAACCAATCGCTCCACTTCATTGGTGCCTCTTGAAGAACCAATGGCAACTTCCCACTTGATGACACCATTGGTCGGACTCATGGCAACCATTCTTCCGGACAGGCCAACCATGAGGTTATCCTGAAAAGTTGTCAGTATGCCCGCCTGCTTCAACACCAATGGATCACCTGTGCGTTGTTGCCGCCACAAGTTTTGACCTGAGGCACCGTCAAATGCCAGGATTGTGCGGTCTGCGGTCAAAACAAAAACTCTTCCACCCGCCACAAGGGGTGCCGTCAAAGACAGCGCAGGCAACTTGGCGCGCCAAATTTCTTTGCCTTCACTCACAGCAATCAATTCATTGGCTTTCGTGATAACGGCATAACGCTGTCCATCGCCGCCCACGCCAGCAGCAATTGCTGAATTCAATTCCAATTGCCAAGCCAAAACACCCGTTTCAGCATTGAAAACACTTAACAAACCCATGTTGTTCACGACAGCCAAGCGGCCGCTCGCAAGGTTCAATGTCAGAGGACTCCCAATGGGCCCGACTTGACTTGACCATGCGGGGGTGACAGTTAATTGGGATTTGAAATCGGATAAGGCTTTAGGAACCGGTTTGTCAGGGGTGCTGGAGCAGGCTCCTAGCGCAAGCAAAAAAAGCAGGCAGAAAGATGCGCCAATTGATTGACGCCATGCTTGAAAAAAATGTTCTGTTTTGACCGAGGGGATCATTTTGAAGCGCCTTTGTTTTGTTCTGGATCGACACCCAGCGCATTCAATTTGGCAGCCACAAGCCGACGGTACTCGTTATTGCTTTCAAGCTTAGTCCAAGCATCAACATAAGATTTTGCAGCCTCTTGCGACTTGTTTTGAGCCATCAAAAGATCGCCCTGAACATCTGCTGCTAAGCCTGCATAGGAAGCCGTGAAAGATTTGGAAAGTGTTTTCGATGCGTCATCGTAGGCTTTTTGATGAATCTGCAAATTAGCCAAACGTAAACGTGCCAATTGAGCAATGGCCTCATTTGAAGAACTTTCACTGGCCCACTTCAGCGCAGAGAGTGCGACCTCTGGTTTTTCTGCTTGTTGGAAAGCTCTGCCAGCCAACAAAGCCGACTGGGCTGCGTAAGTGGTGCCCGGAAAGCGCTCCTTCATGTCATTCCAGGAGCGCTCAAGCTTAGCAACATCGCCAACGGATGCAAAACGCTCTACTTCATCGAAAAGTGCCGCCGCCTTGGTGGATTGCTGCGTTTGCCAATATTGATAACCATTCCAGCCCGCGTAGGAGCCCATTACCACGACCAATAGCCAAGTGATAGCGTTACCGTACTGCTTCCAAAAGTGCTTGAGTTCGTCAAGTTGCTCTTGTTCTTCGAGATCGAGATTTGAGGACATAGTCAGATTTGTATCAAGGGGTCAATTGTAGGCTCTTGGCCCAGGCTTCTATGGAAGATAAGGATTCGGTTCTTTGGGCAACACCACCATCACGAAGAGACTTCACAGAAACCATGTTCTGTGCCAGCTCGTCGGGACCAAAGATCAGTGCAAATTGAGCGCCGCTGCTGTCTGCTTTTTTGAATTGACTTTTCATACTGCCAATGCCATCGCCAGTGCCTGCATGCATTTGAACATTGACGCCCAAGTCTCTGAGCTGCCGAATGTAATTTAAAACAACGGGCAAGTTCTGAGCTTCTGGCACGATGGCGTAGGCATGCGGCGATGCATCAGGCAATTGAGCGCCCTGCTCTTCAAGCAATGCCAGCACACGTTCGACACCTAGCGCCCAACCGACAGCCGGTGCAGATTTGCCACCCACTTGTTCAATTAAATAGTCGTAACGGCCGCCGCCACAAACTGTCCCTTGCGATCCCAGTTGATCTGTGACGAACTCAAAAACTGTGAGGTTGTAGTAGTCCATACCGCGAACCAACCGAGGATTGAGTGAGTAGCTCACGCCGTTGGCATCCAAAATATTGCGCACGGTATTGAAGTGTTGAAGCGAAGCGTCACCTAAATAATCGAGCAGCTTGGGGGCAGATGTCACAAGCGCCAACATGGCCGGGTTCTTGGTGTCCAAAATTCGCAATGGATTGGTGTGTAGACGACGTTTTGCATCTTCATCCAACAAGTCTGAGTTCTTTTCAAAGTGCGCGATCAAGGCTGCTCTGTGAGCCAATCTCTCAGGCGGCTGGCCCAAGCTATTGAGCTCCAGCCGAACATCCTTCAAACCAATGGTTTTCCACAAGTCATGGGCCAGCAAAATGACTTCAGCGTCAATCTCTGGTCCTTGAAAGCCTAAGACTTCAGCGCCAATTTGGTGGAACTGTCGATACCGTCCTCGCTGAGGACGCTCGTGGCGAAACATAGGGCCCATGTAATAGAGTCTTTTGCCACCCTCGTAAAGCATGTTGTGTTCGACCACAGCACGAACCACGCCCGCTGTGCTTTCGGGACGTAAAGTTAAGGCTTCCCCATTCAAACGATCCTCAAAGGAGTACATTTCCTTTTCAACGATGTCTGTGACTTCCCCCAAACCACGCACAAACAAGGCCGTGGGTTCAACAATGGGCGTGCGGATATTTCGATAGGCATAACTTGCCATCAAACGCCTGACGGTCGCTTCTAGCCATTCCCATTGAGAGGATTCGCCAGGCAATATGTCGTTCATGCCTTTGACGGCTGCTATTTTTTTAAAAGGTGCGACCTTTGATTGAGGTTCAGTAGGATTTGTTTCGGACATAAAAATTCGTGGACAGGCAGTGCAAATCGTTCAAGTTCAAACCGATGGTTGGGTTTGAACCGCGCTGCCAAATCGATTGTCAATGTACTGTTCAACGATTTTTTGGAACTCTTGTGCAATGTTGTCGCCACGCAGCGTCAGTTTTTTCTCACCATCAATGAAAACAGGCGCGGCCGGCGCCTCGCCGGTTCCTGGCAGGCTAATGCCGATGTCAGCGTGCTTGCTTTCACCGGGCCCGTTCACAATGCAACCCATGACGGCGAGCTTTAAGTTTTCAACACCAGGATACTGATTCCGCCAAACAGGCATTTGGGCACGCAAGAAATCATCAATTTGTTTTGCAAGTTCTTGGAAAGTGCTGCTGGTTGTTCTGCCGCATCCAGGACAAGCAGTGACGCTGGGCACAAAAATCCGCATCCCTAGTGATTGCAAAATTTCGGAGGCAATCACCACCTCTTGCGTTCTGGACTCGCCTGGTTGAGGCGTTAAAGAAACACGAATGGTGTCGCCAATGCCTTCCTGCAAAAGAATTGACAAGGCCGTGGCAGAGGCCACTGTTCCCTTGGTTCCCATGCCGGCTTCAGTCAATCCCAAATGCAGTGGATAGTCTGTGCGCTTGCCCAACTCGCGATAGACAGCAATTAAATCTTGCACGCCTGAAACCTTGCAAGACAACATGATTTGTGAGCGTGTCATCCCCATTTCATGGGCCTTATCAGCAGAAGTGATGGCCGAGGTAATCAAAGCCTCGTACATGACTTGTCTGGACTCCCATGGCACCGCACGCTGACTGTTTTGATCCATCAAATCAGCCAGCAATTCTTGGTCCAAACTGCCCCAATTAACACCTATTCGAACGGGTTTGTTCCAGCGCATGGCCGCATCGATCATTTGACCAAATTGCAAATCGTGTTTGTCACCCTTGCCCACGTTACCAGGGTTGATGCGGTATTTTGACAGTGCCTCAGCACATGCAGGATGGTCCATCAGCAAGCGATGACCGTTGTAATGGAAATCGCCAATCAAGGGCACATCAATGCCCATTTTGTCCAGTTGATCTCGAATATGAGGGACCGCCTCTGCAGCTTCAGGGGTATTGACGGTGATACGCACCAATTCAGAGCCTGCCACTGCCAACTCTTTGACCTGGATGGCCGTTCCGATGACGTCGACGGTATCAGTGTTGGTCATTGATTGCACACGAACGGGCGCTTGACCGCCAACGCTCACAACACGCTGGCCCCAAACCACATTGGCTTGAAGGCTTCGACGAGGCAGGGGCACAGCAGCAGGAATCGCACAAGGGGCGGTGTTGGAAGAGGTCATTTTTTAAGCTCTGGCATGACGGTGGTTGATACGGGCTGAGTTACAGGAGGCTGAACGCTCAAAGGACTTTCGAAGACCATGGCTTTGGGCAAGTCTGCTTGAGCAGGCTCTGCTGCAACAGGTTCTTGCACAGGGGGCATCATGGGAATCACTTCGACTGTTTCAGGGGCTGCTTTAATTTGAAAAACACCCGCGAACCAATCGTTGGAAATGCCCAGACTCAGAACGAGAAGTACAAGGACAGTGACCCACAATTTTGTGCTGCCGCGATGCACGACAGAACGGCGGTCAATTCGCGTTGTTGGAAATGAATTTCTGGGTTCTGTTTCAATTAAATGCAAAGGTTTTAAACCATTGGGCACCACAGGCATCAGCGCCAAGACTTGGGAAGAGTCAAGCTTGAGAACACGGCACACCTTAGCGGCCAGCGCACGCGCAAAGACGGGCTCCAACAATTTATCAAACTGATCCGCCTCTAAGGCTTCCAATTGCTTGATGCTGACTTTCAGATTCACCGAAAGAATGGCCAGATGCAGGCCCGCTTTTTCTCGAGCGGCTTTGATCAAAGCCCCAGGCGAACTTGGCAACACAGACATGCTGTTCTCGTTGGAAGAATCAGTCATGAGACCCCTGTACTTGGGTAGCGCGCCATTGCGCTGAATTTGAAAATCGTTGTCCTAACATCTTGCCCCATTGATTTTTTTTGTCCTCGTGATTCTGCCGCTCTGCAAGCTGCATGCCCAACCACAGCGATTGTGCACTGACAGAGGGGGAATCGTTGAGAAAATCAAGAATTTTCTCTGCTTCTGAATACCTTTTTAGCTGAATTTTCAGGGTCGCCAACTCCAAGGCCATCAAAATGAATTCTGGTTGGCGATTTAAGGCCTCTGTCATATGGGCATCGGCACCTTCGAATTCACCACTTTTAAGCAGGCATTGACCCCACACCCATGAAGTCTTGTCCTTTTCCAGTCCATGTGAATGAACATGGGCGGTTTGAAATTGATCGAAAGCCAGCTCAAATTGACCTGCTTCACAATAAAAAACGCCAAAATTGTGGGCGATTTGAGCATTTTGGGGGGATTCAAGGGACGCCTTTGCAAAATAAATGCCAGCCAAGTCAATCCGGTTCTGCTTTTGAAAGATCAAAGCCTTCAGAGCCAGAGCTTCAGGGAAATCGGGGGAGACACTCAATGCGTGCTCAACTTCTTCCATTGCAAAAAGCCACATTTTTGCCTGGAAATAGGCGGAAGCCAAGGCAAGTCGAGTATGAATTCGGTGGGCCGCGTCAGCCTTTAAGACCCCTGCATGCGCACCGGCGTTTACCGTTAGAAAATGCCACGTGAAAGATAGCAAAAGTAAGGCCAAACGCCACTGCCCGCACCTTCTGGGCGCTGGCTTGACATCATGGCGCATTAACTCTGACCAGAGCCCGAGGCAAGGTTTGAGCTAACCCACTGAATGGGAACAGAACGTTGTTGGGCAATGCGATCAGAAACACCCGTTCTGTCTTTGACATCCCCCGCAAGTTGACCGCAAGCGGCATCAATGTCGTCGCCCCTTGTTTTGCGAACAGTGGTGACAAATCCAGCTTGAATGAGGACGCTGGCAAATTGTTCAACAACGGTATTGTCTGAGCGCAGCAAGCCAGACTCTTTGAAAGGATTAAAGGGAATTAAGTTGAACTTGCATCGCAAGCCAAGTTGAGCATGCTTTCGAATCAGTTGAACGAGTTCTTGGGCATGAGAAATTTGATCGTTAACGCCCTTGAGCATGCAATATTCAAAGGTGATGAAGTCACGGGGTGCTTTGGACAAATAAGCGGTGCACTCGGCCAGCAACTCATCCAGGGGATATTTGCGGTTGAGCGGAACCAGGTTGTCGCGAAGATCATCAGTCGGTGCATGCAAAGACACGGCCAAAGCCACCGGACAATCCTGCGACAGTCTTGCGATCATGGGTACCACGCCCGATGTAGAAACGGTAACACGCCGGCGTGAAAGGCCATAGCCATGGTCGTCTAACATGGCCCTCAAGGACGGAATGAGTGCGTTGTAGTTTTGCAGGGGTTCACCCATGCCCATCATGACAACATTGGAAATGACGCGCTCTGTCTGATTCAAATGCTGACGCAAAAAATGTTCAGCAAACCACAGTTGTGAAAGAATTTCGGCGGTTGTCAGATTCCTGCTAAAGCCCTGATGGCCAGTAGAGCAAAAGCGACAGCCTACGGCGCAGCCTGCCTGAGAGGAGATGCACAAGGTTCCGCGATCATCCTCAGGAATAAAAACTGTTTCTATGGCATCACCAGAGCCCACATCAAAAAGCCATTTGACAGTTCCGTCTTTTGAAATTTGCTCCGAAAGTATGGGCAAAGCAGCAACGTGCGCATGAACTTTTAATTTTTCACGAAGCGTTTTGGCCAGATCGGACATGTCGTCAAAATTGGACATGCCACGTTGGTGAATCCAACGAAATAACTGGGTTGAGCGAAAACGTTTCTCGCCCAGCCCCTCACAAAAAACGGCCAAGCCTTCAAGGTCGAAATCAAGAAGGTTGACCGTCATGGCGGAAGAATAAAAAGTTCTAAACCGCGGAATAGTGGCTGAAAAGTTTCAGCCGCTGTTAACGTGAGTAAACGTTCATACCGGGGAAGAAGAAACTCACTTCTACGGCAGCAGTTTCGGCAGCGTCAGAGCCGTGTACAGCATTGGCATCGATGCTGTCAGCAAAATCAGCACGAATGGTGCCTGGCGCGGCTTTCTTAGGATCAGTCGCACCCATCAGGTCGCGATTTTTCAAGATGGCGCCTTCGCCTTCCAAAGCTTGGATCATGACGGGGCCGGAAATCATGAAATCAACCAAATCTTTAAAGAAGGGACGCTCTTTGTGAACGGCGTAGAAGGCTTCAGCTTCGCTGCGTGACAACTGCGCCATTTTAGAGGCGACCACTTTGAGGCCAGCCGCTTCAAAACGCGCGTAAATTTGGCCGATGACGTTTTTAGCAACAGCGTCGGGTTTGATGATGGAGAGTGTTCGTTCAATAGCCATGATGAGATTCCTCAGTTTTATTTTAAAAATAGATGTTGAAAACCTTGTTTTCGAAGCCTGGTAAAGCACTTAAGCAAGCCTGCTATTCTAACCCGACCTAGGGGTTTCCCCAGCGGCGGCAAGGATTTGAAGGCCCTTGAAGGGCCATGAAATTAACGGCTACGCCCGCCGCTACGGCGTGGCCCACCAGAGCGTCCACCAGGGCTCTGGGCCTTGCGTTGACGGCTCAAACTGTCAGCCCCAATGTAGCCGACAGAGGTTTTCAAGGGGTCAGGCTGAGGGTTGTCCTGAGGGCCTCTTTTTTGTGTTGATCGACCTTGTTCTTGCTTTGGAGCGCCAAAAGCACGATTCCTCGGATTTTTAAATTTGCGATCATGCGGACGTACGGCATCAGGTTCGGCATCATTTGCACGTTGCTGGGACGCTTCGCCCTTGTTTGCCGCGTGAGTTAAGGCCCTGATATCGGCTTCATCTAACTCCATGAAAGTACTGCGCCTCAAACCATGGGGTAAAACCATCGCGCCATATCGAATGCGAATAAGACGACTGACAGCATGCCCCACGGCTTCCATCATGCGGCGGACCTCACGGTTACGGCCTTCTGAAATGGTCACGCGATACCAGCAATTAGCGCCTTCACCGCCACCATTTTCAATTGAACCAAATTGGGCCATGCCATCTTCCAACATGACGCCGTCCAACAGTTTTTGTTTTTCTTCGTTGCTTAAAGCACCGAGAACACGAACGGCATATTCACGCTCAAGTCCAAATCGCGGGTGCATCAAGCGATTGGCCAACTCACCTGAACTGGTAAAAAGCAACAAGCCTTCTGTGTTCAGGTCAAGCCTGCCAACCGATTGCCATTTGCCATGTTGCAGTCTGGGCAGTTTCCGAAAAACCGTGGGTCGGTTCTTTGGGTCGTCGTGTGACACGATTTCACCCGCAGGTTTGTGATAAGCAATAACGCGAGGTGGGGGTGGGTCAATGCGAATTCGCAGCGGCTTTCCGTTCACCTTAACTTGATCGCCGTACTGAATTCGCTGACCAATGTGGGCAGGCTCGTTGTTAACGGAGATACGGCCTTCCAGAATCAATTGCTCCATTTCCAAGCGGGAGCCTAATCCTGCTTGTGCCAAAACTTTGTGCAACTTGGGTGACTCTGCTTGGGGCGCTAAAACACGTTTGGTCATCAAGGGTGAAATAACACCCTCAGCGTCTTGATCGAACTGGCCCGAGACAACATCCTCAATGGCGATTGGCTTCAAGACGTCTTGCGTTGACCTTGGCGCCAAGGAATTGTCTGGCGCGACAACCGTCGGGCCTGAAAGATCTGAAGGTTCATTCATGAGAATGGCCTTCGGTTTGCTCTGGGGATAAAATGGTCGGGACAGAGTCTGCAGCTTCTGGTTCTGCGGCTGCACCTGCTGTTGCTTCAGTCACTTCAAGAGCATCCTCCAAAGACAAGGTGGCTTGACTGGTATCCGCCTCAGGTGCATTGAGTGAGGCCAAGGCCGCGGCTTGGCTGTCTACAGAAGGCATCAATGGCAATTGGTCCAAAGAAGCAATCCCCAGGTCGTCCAAAAAGTGACGGGTTGTGGCATAGAGGCCAGGCCGCCCCACAGATTCCCGGTGACCAATCACTTCAACCCAGCCACGATCTTCCAGCTGCTTCAAGATTTGAGTGTTGATGGTCACGCCGCGAATGTCTTCCATGTCGCCACGCGTCACAGGTTGCCTGTAAGCAATGATCGCCAATGTTTCCATGACGGCCCGTGTGTATTTGGGAGGCTTTTCCGGGTTCAGTTTGTCCAAATAGGACCGCAACTCGGGGCGACTTTGGAATCGCCAACCCGTGGCAACAGAGACCAGTTCAAGGCCACGTTCAGCCCAATCCAGTTGAAGTTCCTCAAGGAGGGTTTTAAGCGTGTCTGTACCCAGTGCATCGTCAAACAAAACGCGCATGTCACGGACCGTCACAGGCTGAGTTGAGCAGAGCAATGCAGTTTCAAGGACACGCTTGGCTTGCGCCGTGTTCATGGTGTCAATCTTCCGCGATAAAAGCGCCGAGGGCGCGAAATGGGACGCATGCCTTGGTTCAAATCAACCATGGGCAGACAAAGTCTGCTTCTGCGTCACTTCAATGGATTAAAGTCAAACTTACGATTGGCTTTGAGACCTGAGTATCAGGTAGTTTCATTGTAACTGAGTGACCAAGCTTGCAGCAAATTCTGGAAGTCTGAAGGCAATTCAGACTGAAAATTCATAGGCTGTCCAGTGATGGGGTGCTCAAATCCCAATTTTTCTGCATGCAAGGCTTGCCTTGGCATTAAGGGGTTAGAGGTTCCCCCGTATAAATGATCCCCCAGCATGGGCATTTTGAGGGATGACATGTGAACTCGAATTTGATGGGTTCTACCCGTCTCCAAAATGCAACGCACAAGAGCGCCGTGTTGATTTTGGTCAAGTACACGAAAATGGGTTAAAGCCAATTTTCCAGCATTTTTGGACAAATCGACAGTCGCCATTCTCAATCGGTTGCTTGGGTCTCTGCCAATGGGCAAGTCAATCGATTTTT
>Ga0114974_10001289_pt1 | contig 19824 bp, 21 predicted proteins | sample S_130206_EF_Meta_FD_87318 | JGI IMG/M metagenome (GOLD analysis project Ga0114974, IMG submission 87318) | Freshwater microbial communities from Lake Simoncouche, Canada to study carbon cycling - S_130206_EF_MetaG | ecosystem: Environmental > Aquatic > Freshwater > Lake | place: Lake... | reverse complement strand
GCACATTTGTAGATGGTGGAGTTCACCCACGTTTTGGAACTCGTAACTTCACATTGCCTCTACAAAATGGTCACTACATCGAAGTTGTATGTCCACTAGATCACCCAGCATCTGATTCATCACCATTTGGTAAAGCTGTATCAAAGCGCGCAGCAGAAGGTGGCGGATGGCTTACATGGGTTGTCTCCGTTGATGATGTTTCAAAGATTGAATCACGTCTTGGTCGCCAAGCAGTAGATGGTCATCGCACAAAGCCTGATGGTTCTGATCTCCGTTGGAAACAAATTGGTGTTCTTGGAACATTAGAAGATCGTCAACTCCCATTCTTTATTGAGTGGGTTGAAAACCACCACCCATCAACAGATGGCAAAGCAGTTGCAAAGATCGTCAAAGTTGAAATTGCAGGAGATGAAAAGACAATCACTGACTGGTTAGGTTCCGATACTGCTAAGGCAATTGGTCCGGACGTTGAAGTTATCTGGGTACGCGCCGCAGAAAACGATGGCGATAATGGAATTGTTGCCGTGCATCTTTCAACACCAAGTGGTGTTGTCAGGCTTGATTAGTAGTTGAACTCCTAAGAATTACGACAATGACTAACTTAAATCACGGTTAGCAAAACCAGTATCGTTTTTTAGAGCTCTGCGGCTCTAACTGCTTGACTCAGGAGTCGGTACTCATTGGAAAGGGTTATGAGTACCATTACACAACAGTTATTGGAATGGGTGAGCTATGAAGGAAATGAGCAAGTCAATACCGAGAAGGCAAAGAGATCCTAACTTCATCGTTAGATATTTCGTAGGAGATGGAATTGATGTAGGAGGGCTCCCGGATCCCCTTAGTTTGTACACTGAAATGTTCCCATTAATTAAGACAGTTAAAGTCTGGGATATGTCCGACGGTGATGCTCAGTTTATGGATGGAGTTTTGGATAATTCTTATGATTTCGTGACTAGTTCTCATTGTTTGGAACATTTGCACAACCCCATGGAAGGAATCCAAAATTGGTTTCGAATTTTACGTCCAGGTGGACATCTTATAATTACGATCCCAGAAGAGGATTTGTATGAACAGGGAACTTGGCCAAGTGATAAAAACTTAGACCATAAATATTCATTTACAATCTTGAAAAGCGAAAGCTGGTCACCAAAATCAATAAATGTTTTTGATCTAATAACAAATCTGGGAGATCAGGCTGATGTGCGAAAGATATCAATAGAAGATTCAGGTTACCGCTATCAGATGGCCACCTATGATCAAACAATGTCTCCAGTAAGTGAATCAGCAATTGAAATTGTTATCCGAAAAAAAACATTAGAAGATGCTCATGAAAAAGTAAATCGTAGGTCAAATGGAATCCAACCGAGTCAAGACTTACGCCGATACTATAACCAATACAGATTAGATCTTGCGCAAATGAAGATAAACAACTCTACTGGCGAACCATTTAGAGATGCCTCAGAAATCTAGCTTCCCCATTCCTCAGTTATTTGAATTTGAGATTCCAAATTTCTCAGATCAAATTAGAGCTATTGTGATTTTTGATCGTGACGATACATTAATCAAGGATATTCCAGGCTTAGCTAAACCAGACGATATAGTTTGGATGCCTGGGGTGAAGGAATCGCTAAGACTTCTTCACCAAAATCAGATAGCATGTTTAGTCGCTTCAAATCAAAGAGCAATAGCAAGTAAAACAATAACTCTGGAGGAATTATCCTTAGTTAGCAATGAAATGTTCAACGAGTCCGTCGTTTTTGGTGGAAGTCTATCTATTTTTGCTTATTGCACACATGAGATAAGAAAAACAAAAGATATTATTATTTATTCATGTAAATGCAGAAAGCCCCAACCAGGTTTAATTGATTATCTAATAAAGGTGTATCAGTTCCCGAATATTCCAATCTTTTTTGTCGGCGATAAAGATACCGATCGACAAGCTGCTGCCACCGCATGCAGAAAAATCAAATTTTTGCCTTCAAGTTATCTCGAAGACCCACTAAAATTGCTAAACTTATTATTGGAAGAAAATCCAACTGAGGAGTGATTTGTGAATAAGAGCAAAGAATTATCGATTCGAATCGCTGCTGCACAAAAATTGATACTAGATTCAAAAAGTTTCCCTGAAGATGAAATCCTGAAATTAGTACATGAAATTAATTCAACATTTAGGGTGCATAAAAAGATTGGCTTTATAGGTAATGGTGGAAGCGCAGCCGAAGCTATGCATTTAGCTGCAGAATTTACTGGTAAGTGTGTAAACGACCACCCCCCCTTGCCCGCAATCTGTCTGAATCAATCAATTAGTTCAATAACTGCGATTGCAAATGATTATGGGTTTGAAAATATTTTTAGTCGATTGGTGGAAGCAGAATTGAACTCGGGTGACATTCTTATTGCTCTATCAACTTCAGGAAAATCTGAAAATATCCTAAGGGCACTGAATGTTGCCGTAGAAAAAGAAGTAAAGTGTTATTTATGGACAGGCAACAACGATATTGCCATTACAAGTGTCAATGTTTGGAAAGTTCCATCACAAGAAACACCAAGAATTCAAGAGATACACCTTATGTGGGGTCATGTTGTTGCAGAGCTAGTAGAGTTAGACTGGTGCTAAAAGAATTGCGAAGAGGTAACTTAAACGCCTAAATATTTCAGATAACCTTTTGGAGGTAATGTGCTTGTCGTAAAATCACCACTTCGCATAAGTTTTCTTGGTGGCGGTTCGGACTACCCTGAATTTTTTACTTCAACCAAAGGCTCAGTATTTGGGTGTTCAATAAACTTATATGTCTATGTAATGGCGCTCCCCTTACCCCCATTTGCTGCTGAAAAAATTCGTTTTACATATCGGAAAACGGAGTCTGTTAGTAAGATCTCTGATTTACAGCACCCAGTTGTTCGTGAAATTCTTCGTAGATATAATTATTCGCAACCTATCAATATTGCAACTATGGCGGACGTGTCAGGGAATTCAGGCCTCGGTTCCTCATCATCATTCACGGTAGGTTCGCTCCTGCTGTTCCGGAAGTTCTTAAAATTGCCAATAGATCGGGAGTCATTAGCATCAGAAGCAGTTGATATTGAAAGAAAAGTTCTTCTTGAAGAAGGTGGATATCAGGATCAGTACTTTGCAGCTTTTGGTGGTTTGAGAAAATTTGAATTCAATGATTTTGGCGTATCAAATCCAAACAGTGTCAAGAATTCTACTTTTCTAAAAACTCTTGAACATCATATGTTGCTTATTCCCTTTGGTGGAGCGAGAAATTCTAATGTTTTTGCAAAGAAACATGTTTCTGCAATAAAGGATCGTGAAGTAATGAATCGCATCATGGATTTAGTCCAGTTGACTGACGATGTAGTAAGAAAAATTGATAAAAGCCCAACCGAATCTGCTGTATTTGATTATTTCTTATCAGCAGTCAAGAAATGTTGGAATATAAAAGTAAAAAACAGCGCGAATAATGATCTAATGACCGCCGATCAATATATTAACAGTGCAATAGAATATGGGGCAGTTGCTGGCAAGCTATGCGGAGCAGGTTCTAGCGGTTTTATCTTGTTATTTTGTGAGCCCGCTCTACAGAATTCTTTATTGTTGAAACTCGGAGCAAAAAATTACTTTAGGCCAAAAATTGATTTACTTGGAGCTAGGTTTGTCGATAACAACTTGCAAGATGAGAATCTTATGAATGATACTTGGGATGAAAATCGTTGGTCATTATAAAAATAACAATGTGACTATCCAAATTATGATTAGCTGCTATTTTGCTCACGCCCATAAATTTTGGTGCGATAATAGCGTAGAACATTTATCTTCATTATAAAATCGCTCTTATATCTCTATTTTTCTCCATGAAATCTCTTACATTTTTCAATATTGTTTAGGAATAAATAGAACTTTTCTGCAATACTTCACATATGACATGGATGGTTACCGGAGGTGCCGGTTATATTGGCTCTCACATTGTTGATGCCTTTGTTTCTAGGGGTGAGAGTGTGCTTGTTTATGATTCTATGTCTAGTGGATATGAGACTAGAATCAGATATTTGGAAAAAAAGCATCGAGCAACCATTCCTATAGTTAGAGCAGATATTCGAGATTGTGAAAAGTTTGAGAATTCGTGCAACCAATTCAATATATCTGGAGTAGTTCATGCTGCCGCTCTCAAATCCGTAAGAGAATCTTTCGAAATTCCGGAAGAGTATATGGATGTGAATGTCAGAGGTACGAAAAATATTTTAGATATTTCCATAAGTCTTGGAATTAGGAAATTCATATTTTCTTCAACAGCTGCTGTGTATGGAAACCCCAAGCACTCATTACCGGTAAGTGAGAGCGAAGTTTGTTCACCTGTTTCACCATATGGTGAAACAAAATACCTTGCTGAGAAATTAGTAGAAAGTTGTTACAAGGATTTTGGCCTACATGGAGTAAATTTGCGTTATTTTAATGTAATCGGAGCCTGCGCACCAGAACTCGCAGATGTGATGGGTGAAAATCTACTACCTCTTCTTTTGAGTAAAATCAAAAACGGTTTACCTCTTGAAGTATTTGGATCAGATTATCCAACACAAGATGGCACGTGTGTGCGTGATTATGTAGATGTTCGAGATGTTGCAAGAGCTCATCTCTTGGCTGCGACTACTCTGAATGTTTTACCGGCAAGGATGAATATTGGAACAGGAGTAGGTGAATCAGTATTGGATGTAATTAATAATCTATCTGCCGTCATGGGAATGAATTTAGAAATTGTGATGAAAGGTCGTCGGCAAGGGGATCCAGCGTTCCTGTGTGCAGACCCAACAATGGCAGCGAAAGAACTTGGGTTCTTAACCCAGTATAGTCTAAGAGAATCTATAGAATCAGTTCGGAGTTTATTGAGATAGCTACAACTATCAGCATATGAATAGTAAAAAGATCCATGTTTAAGATTTGCTGATAATAGAAAACAGAATCAGGAAAGGCAATTTTGAAAATCAACGGACAATTCCTCGATCTATACTTTCAGCAGTACGACCGTATTGACAGAAAACCAGGAATAATCGTTCACATCCTATGGGTGATGCGAAGATTTATTAGCAGGCCATGGAGAAAAAACTCCAACTTCGGAAGGTTTTATTTTTCGAATACCCAAAAAAATAATTCATCGCTCGTAATGGAAAATTTACCTACAATTGAAGTTGTTTTTGTTGCCAAGTCAGAAGACTTATTACTTCTGAAGAAAGTCATAATCGCTGCGTATAATTGTTCAGTAAATAAAATAACAAAAATTTGTCTAATTGTTCCATTTTCTGAGGTCACGTTTTGCCAAGATGCGCTAAAGCACTTAGAATTTTTTGATATTATTAATATAGTCTCTGAAGAACTGATAGTTTCGACCAGTGTTATTGAACTAATCAGAAAGGAGAGACCAGATCGTTTCGGATGGATTCTGCAACAAGTGCTGGTGTCAGAATTTATTTTGAATTCTGATTCGAGTGGAGTTTTAATCGTCGATTCAGATACAGTTTTACTGCGTCCGAAAGTATGGCTTGATAAATTTGGAAGACAGTTACTTATGCCGACACAAGAGATGCACATGCCCTATTATGATTTCTTGCGTGAGTCGTCTTCAATTTATCCTTTCCCACAAAGCTCCTATGTGAGCCACCACATGCTTGTTCAGCCTGTAATTCTCAGAGAGATTTTGGAAGTATGGGGTGGGCAGTTGGAGTTAGCGCTAAAAAAGGCATTTGAATTTTCAAGCCCAGAAGAAAATTCACCATTTGATTTGAAATATGAAATTTATGCCCAGTATTTATTAGTAAAATATCCAGAACTAGTTGAGTTGAATAAATGGTCAAACCTAAGTCTTCCAAGGAAAAAACTAGAAGAATTCCTTGACGGACACGAGAAAGCTCTTTCCAAGAGTTACAACTCTGTAAGCTTTCATCATTGGAATCTTGATTCGATATGAAAATAAATCAAGGAAAACTGAATGCAGACACGAAGCTAGACTTTTCTTGCATTTATCCTCATGGCATGGGGGTCAAGCGCGATTTATGGTTTGGTTCGGTGAACCCAGATATTGCTGGCGTAGAAACATGATTTCCCTCGATAGTTACTCTGCAAGTCCAAAAATGCATTTAATTTGTTTGAATATTGTTGCAGCGCCATTTGAAGTTGCCTCCATCAATTCTGATGCCGGTATTCATATTTCACGTTCATACCGAAAGCAAAAGGGGAAATAAGAATGGGAATCAAAAGATTACATGAGCAATTCAAGCGTATATCTAAAAATATTGCGTACCAAAGAATTGAAAAACGTGAGGTAAAAGACATAATTCACAATCATTTTTCTTTTTGGTCAGAACCCGATCATGTTAACAGGCAGGCATTTCTTGAGGTTCTAAATAGAATAGCGCCCGCTCCTGCTGTAATAATTGAAACGGGTACATCAGCTTGGGGTACCGACTCTACTCGCATATGGGACTCATACATTAGAAGATTTGGAGGATCTTTTCATTCAGTTGATATTAGAAAAGAAGCTTCCGCTGACCTTTTTGGACAACTTTCCAAAAGAACCAATCTCCATGTTGCTGATAGTGTGGATTTTCTAGAGCGAAACCTAGACCTAAATGCTGACGTATATTTCCTCGATAGTTGGGATTTGGATCTAAATGACCCTATACCATCTGCAGAACATGGTATGCGAGAATTTCACGCAATAAAGGGCAACTTGAAGAGAGGAGTAATTCTGTTTATTGATGATACACCCTCATTAGATTTCTTGAAGACAATGACTTTACCGAGTGCAGCTCAAGAATTTGTAGATAAATATGGATCTCCGCCAGGGAAAGGTGCATTTGTGAAAGCGTATGTCGATGAAAAAATAGAACACAAAGTTTTGCACCATAATTACAGTTGGGTAATTCAAATTCTATAATAATTAAATTCTCTGATAAAAAGGTAATGATATGAATCGTGATGATGAGAAACAACTTCCTAGGATTGCAGTGCTTGTTTCCGATTCATTCGGAACGCCATTTGAAGATCTTAAGACTGGTATTCATCGGGAGCTATGGCAAAATTTAGAATCATATGGAGTTAGTGTATATTTCAGTATTGGCAACAAGCCCAATAAATTCCAAACCATACTCTCTGATTATTCGACAATATTACGCTATACGAAATGGTTTTGGGTAATACAACGGGTTGTAGATAGGTCAACTTTGTTTCGTTACAATTATAATTTGCCAACCGTAAAGAAGGAAAACCTTAATCTCGTAACCGATATTCCTGAAGGAACGCGATATATGGGTGCAAAAACTCTAGCTGGGTTCAAGTTTCTTTACGATTCTGGTTTCGATATTGTTTATCGAACAACATTAAGTACTGTTGTGATTTCACAGAATTTTATTTCAACTATCGAAAATATAGACAATCAAAAGCCATATTATGGAGGAAGTGTAGTTTCACTCCCGGGTTTAAATTTCGTCTCTGGAGCAAATCTCTTCCTAAATCGTAAAGTACTCGAGATAATTTTCAGTAATATCCGAAAATGGAAACATTCAGATCTGGATGATGTGGCCTTAGGTAAAATGTTAGAGAATGTTGTGAGCATTACACCACTAAAGTCGATTAACGTCTCAACATTAGACGAGGCAAAAAATTTGAAACAGATAGACCTAAATGGTGCGATACATATTAGATGTAAATCTAGCTCGAAGGTTCGTAACGATGCTGAAATAATGCAGTACGTAAGGGATCATTTCCTAACTTAGTTTAGTTCACCCTTCTTAATAATTTGCTTCCAATATGGTACCCACAGTTCTTTTGTTGTTTTAGGATCGAAATGTGCATTTTTGTCTGCAAATTCTAAAAGTATTTTTTTAGTCAAATCTTCAAATCTATCAATAAACAATATGGGCAAACCCAAATACATTAAGCTTGCAGACCATTTCGTGCGTAGCAGGACTGGAAAAGAACCTTGATAGAGGGTTTCCCAAATTCGGTGATTTTCATATCCATTCCCTTCACAGCATAAAACAAATCGATAGTTCTGAGTCATGGCGAAATATTCGCTTTCGTGCATTAGATTCTTCCGAACATCAAAGATTTGAGGATTTTGACTTGCGTAAAAAACTGCATTGATACGGATTTTGTTTGAAGGTGACATGGGAGGGACAAGAACACGATCTACTATGGCGTCCTCTTTAAATTTCTTGAAGTATTTTGGTTTTCCGGCACGCCCAAGTTTCAGGTTTTCTAATCCTATGGGAAGGGTCGCCAAACCTGGTCGAGATGGAATGGCACTATTCTGACAAAGCCATAAAGTAATTGTGTCGGGAATCTTTACATCAAAATCAAAATTCTGATCACTGTTTCCTACGACCAAAACCTTTGCTTTAATCGGCAAATTCTTGGACTCTTCAAGAAATTGTGTCAGCAAATCTCCAGGTACAAAGATTGATTTTGCGTTTCTTAGTCGCCTGATTGATAGTTTCCTATTTCTATGACGCCCATAAACTTCATAGTCTGTCAGTTTTGCGATTGAATCTCCAGAAATATATGGAGAGTTAGTGCTGTACCTATTGATATATTGACTACATTTGATTTTAAAGTACCTTAGGTGGCTAAATTGCATGGGGTAATACATCGCAAATTTGTTACACTCTAAGGGTGAGTGTAAATAATCTTCTACCATCGAAACTCCTTGTAATAGGGGGCGACTCGAGCCTAGGTTCTGCCGTAATTGTACTAGCGAAATCACAAGGATTCGACGTTACGGCAACCACTCGCCGCCAGATAGAAACAAAATATGAGAATGTGAAATGGTTATTGTTAGATATTGAGGATGCTTCGAGTGTTGAAGGATTTATAAATTCTTTGACTGACAGTAGATTTGAAAGAATTATTTATTGCCTCGGAGAACTCAGCAATATTACAAATTTTGACGAGTCGCATGATGCATATCAGAAATACTTTAATACATGTTTTGCAACTAGCGCGTTTATATTGATGAAAATGGTGGCCTCCCTTGATTCAACACAGCCGTCACAACTTATTTATGTATCTTCGAGATCTGCAATTTACCCGAGCTTTGATTTCGCTTATGCAGCAGTGAAGAGTGGTCTAACTTCGTTCATCACTTCTCTGGCGAAGAGATTAGAGTATCCAATGAGTGCACTATCAGTTGCCCCCGGTTTGATTATAGATTCAAGTATGTATAAAAAAATGGCTAAAGATATTCAGGATAGCCATCACTATAGATCAGGGAATCGATTACTTAGTTTGGAAGATGCAGCACGATTGATTCTGAACATAGATTGCGAGCAATCCATAAGACAAAGTGGTCAAATTATCGAGATTGGTCCTTCATACGAATGAAGAGAGTTGCGGTAATTGGTGCTGGAATTTTTGGATTAGAAACTGCAATCCAATTGGCCAAAGAAGGTTACGAAGTTTCGCTTTTTGAACGTAAAGGTGATGTGCTCCAAGAGGGAACTGCAAATAGCTTACTTCGGCTTCACCAAGGGTTGCATTATCCCAGAGATCTTGAAACTGCGATTCAATCCAGAGAAGGCTACGTTGGATTTCTTGACCGTTTTCCAGATTGCGTAAATGTACATTTCGATAATTACTATGCGATTGCTCGTTCAAAATCAAAAATTGGGAGCAAAGGTCTGGTTGATTTTTCAGTCAATGCGGGAATCGTAGTCGAAAGAGTTGACTTGAGCATATTGGCAAACATTGGGGTAGATACTGATTTGCTTGACTCGGCCTGGGTTTGCACAGAGGGCGTGATTGATATCGACCTTGTGCGCGAACAATATGTCAAGGAAATATTAGAATTTGATGTTCAATTAATATTGAATGCTGAAGTTGTTAGTGCTGATTATTGTGATTCCCAATGGATATTGAGAACCGGAATCAAAGAATATGGACCTTTTCAATTTGTTGTTCGCGCCTCATATGGTCTCGACCGAATCTCGAGCAATATGAAATCTATTTCAAATAGATTATACGAATTTCATAAGACTTTTGCATTAGAAGTAAAAGCGCCCTTATCTAAATTTGGACTAACAATAATTGATGGAGATTTTTTGAGTGTTTTACCGAAAGGATTCGACGAAAGCTTTCTAATATATGGTCCAAACCCTAGCGTGATTGCTAGACATATTGGCTCTCATTACCCCATAGATTGGGACGATGAACGCAATTTTGACTTTGTATTACATGAAAAAAAGTTAATCGAAAGATTTCAATACTATTTTAGAGATTTGTCAGATATTGAAGTTATTCGGCAATTGAAAACTGTACGAAGTATTCAACCAAATATGAGTAAAATAGATAGGAGACTCAGCAAAGCCACACTAATCGAACACAATTTCATTGATATTTGGTCTGGCAAAATTGACCATTGTGTAGGGGTAGCCAAGGAAGTAAGTCAAATTATGGCCAAGTCATGAAGCGCACAATTAGGTTACATGCGACCGGTGGTCTTGGGAACCAGCTCTTTATCTGGAATGCAGGGCATATCCTTGCTATTCGATACGAGGCACGAGTACGCATTTTTTTTGACCCGTCATCACACAAAAATACCGATCGACCAATATTACTCAATGAGTTATCAAGGAATTGTTCCCATGCGATAAAAGTAGAAGAATTTGCTTTAGGGAGCATTCTCTTCCGAATTATTGATAAGATTTCGAGGTACTCTCCAAAAATAGGTAGGAAAATTAAGTTATTATTGTTGATATTTGAAGAGAGAGATTCTATTCAAGATATAAAATATCCTTCCAGAGCTCCATACTTAGTTAGAGGAAATTTTCAAAGGTGGAAAGATGTAGAATCTGCTTTTGATTTTTGGGCGGAAGAGGTATTGATTCTTATCAACCGTTATCTTGCGGCTCCGCCAATATCAAAGGTTATAAAGGAAAAATTCGATGTTATGCATATAAGAAGAGGTGACTATAAGTTGTATGCAGATTATATGGGAGTTCTAAGTTTTAATTTCTATAGAGAATTTTATAATGCATCTCAAAGGATTTTAGTTTGCACTGACGATGTAAGCGAAACGGCCAGAATACAAAGTGAATTTCCAAAATGTGAAGTACTAAATCCGACAGACTATTCTCCATGGGAGACGCTAAGTATTATGAGTAGGGCTTCTAATATAATTGGGGCCAATTCAACATTCTCATGGTGGGGAGCATTCTTTGGTTCATATTTTAATAAATCAAAAATTTCTTTACCTCACCCATGGCATAAAAGCAGCCCTGACCATGATCGACTCTTTAGAAATCCAACAGCTGTATATATGAACTCCATATTCGAATGATGGAAGATTTTGGGAGTGCAATTAATCTTGTATTTGTTCATTTAGGTCAAGCGACTGCTAACCATATTGAGCCAAATCTAAAATTGATTTCAGCCAATTACCCTAATTATAGGACACATCTTATTCTTAGTGAGAATACCAATATTTTTCTTGATAGCAATTCTGATGTTTCAATTTTTATATACAAACCAAAACTGGAAATTGAAAACTTACTCAAAAGAAATTTCCAAGACACTTCTTTTAGAAATGGTTTTTGGAGGTATTCATTTGAAAGGCTCTTTGCGTTATCAAGCTTTCATCAAGCTAATCCTCAAACAAAAATCATTCATCTTGAGTCAGATATTTTCTTGTTCCCCAATTGCCCCTTGGACAAATTTTTAGAACTTCCGACAATGTCATGGCTCAATGTAGATGAAAAAAAAGACGTTGCCAGCATAATTTATATGCCAAGCCTTGAACAAACTGCGAAATTTGAGAGAAGAATAATTTCACATTTGGAAAAAGAATTAGAAACAACAGATATGCTTGCGTTGAGAAGTTTAAGAAATAGTTTTCCGGAAGACTATAATTTACTACCGTCTATGTCATCGGGGTTTCCTGAACTCCAAAATATGATGTTAGAAAGTGATCATGAATCAATGCACTTTGATCAAATGTGTAGATACAACATTTTTTTTGGTGGGGTGTTTGACCCTGCTCCATATGGGATGTGGCTTACTGGAATCGACCCGCGAAATAATTACGGAAAAACAAACTTGTTTGATACGAGTACTATTTTGAAGGCAAAATTTTATATTGATCCCTCTAAATACCAATTCAATTACAATCGTCTCGAAGGACTAACTTTGACTACGAATAGTCAAAAATTGAGAATATGGAATTTACATATCCATTCTAAGTCATTAAAGATTTTTAACGATTCTTGGGAGAATGAAATTCAAAGATTAGTTAAGCTTTCACAACATAAAACTGTTATACAAGAGTTCGATATTAGAATATTTTTCTCACTCGTACGATCAAATTTTCTTGAAGGATCTCTACTGCCATATGTCTATTATTCACCTGTAGGAGTTATTGTCAGGAAAGTTCACAATTTTGTCAGAAGATTAGGCAAAGGTTCCAAATGAATGTGTATTATATTGCTATAGAAGCACTTATATTACTCGAATTATATTAAAAGGAAATAGAGGCAAAATATGCGAATCCTAGTTACAGGTGGAGCTGGATTTCTGGGTTCGCACATCTCCAGGAAATTAGTTGAGTCTGGCCATGAAGTTCTTGCCTTAGATAATTTTTATACTGGGACTAAAGAGAACATAGAAGACCTCATGAAAAGTTCAAAGTTTGAGGTTATTCGACACGATGTGACGTTTCCATTTTTTGTTGAAGTAGATGCAATTATGAATATGGCTTGTCCGGCATCTCCCTTGCATTATCAAAAGTTTCCAGTGCAAACCACGAAAACGAGTGTCATAGGTGCAATCAACATGCTGGGACTTGCAAAACGTTTAGGTATACCGATACTTCAAGCATCAACTAGTGAGGTATATGGGGACCCAATAATTTCTCCCCAATCAGAAGATTACCTAGGAAATGTAAATCCCATAGGCATTCGTGCTTGCTATGACGAAGGGAAACGAGTAGCAGAGACTCTCTTTTTTGATTACCACCGACAATTTGGAATTGAAATAAAAATCGCACGAATTTTTAATACTTATGGACCAGGTATGCAATTTAACGATGGCCGAGTTGTAAGTAATTTTATTATACAAGCACTACGTGGAGATGATATCACGATTTATGGTGATGGTAATCAAACCAGATCTTTTTGTTATGTGTCAGATCTTGTAGATGGTCTTATTCGTTTACTATTTACGACAACTAATGTTACGGGTCCAATTAATTTAGGAAATCCAAAAGAGAATACGATTCAATCACTTGCTGAAAAGATTATTACTCTAACAAATTCCAATTCAAAAATTGTTTCATTACCATTGCCAATGGACGATCCTCGACAGAGAAGGCCAGACATAAGCCTCGCTTCGAAAACTTTAGATTGGAATCCAATAGTGGATTTAGAAGATGGCATAATTCGGACAATAGAGGACTTTAGAAAGCGAATGCTGAGTGGCTCTTAAGGCTATTCTAGCGGGATAACGTGAACACAAAACACTTTGACCTTTCAATCATAGTGCCTATCGGGAATTTTCCTAAAGATAAGGCAAATTTGACGCAAATTTGCAACCGACTTAGTCATATGAATGTTGAAGTAATACTCATTCTAGATTCTCAGTCAACTGATTCTATAGTGGAATTAGAGGAAATATGTCGATCTAATTTTCTTATCGACTATAAAGTTTTAGCAGCTAATTTGGGAAATCCTGGCGCTACACGCAATTTGGGATTAGATTCTTATAGCCGTTCATGGGTTACTTTTTGGGATAGCGATGATTTACCGAACCCTATCCCTTATTTAGAATACGTTAAGCCTGATAGCACCTTCCCTGCGATCATCATTGGAGCATATGTGGAGAACGATTTGAAGGTTGGTGAATATTCTAAACACCTGTTTGGAGAAAATGAGAAACACAATTTGGAAACTTTCTCCTTTAATCCTGGAATTTGGAGAATCATTTTTACTAGAGACGTCGTGGGTTTTAGTCGATTTTCTTCAAATTCTATGGGCGAAGACCAAGAATTTATATGCAAAATTTTATCCAAAAATCCAAAAATCCATTTCTCATCTGAAATTTTCTATGAACATTTTACAGGTTCTTCAAGCAGCCTCACAGGTAGCAAGGTACATATCTCTGATCTCACGAAGTCCATCAAATCATGTTACGAAATCCTTTCGCAAGCTAGATTGTTTCGAAAAGAAATACTGTTTATATGTCTTCGACAAATTCAAACCTGTTTAAAATATGGTGAGAATAGTTCGAAGATTCTTGCAATGCTAAATTTTATAAAATGTATTCTAAATTTGAGGCGCTTAGAAATCCTATACATTTTCCGATTCATCTATTTGCAGGTAAATAAGGTCTAATCCAAGATGGTGAACATCAAGCGCTCTCAAAAGAAGTCGGTGTACTTGTTTCTAACCGGAGGGTTAGGAAATCAGCTTTTTCAATATGCCGCAGGCTCATACCTAGCAGAAAAACAAAACTTGAATTTAGTAGCTGATATATCGACAGGGAGTCCGAGGGTAGATCGAATGGGTACACCAGAAATTTTCTCATTTGACTTGCCTCTAATGGATTCAATAAATCCCATACCGTTCACTACACCTCTGGTTAGTAGGATTTGTGGATATCGCCTAAGGCGTGCCCTTAATCGAAAATTTATGAATAGGGATTCATCTAACCTCTTGGATTTTATTTTTCGAGATTTTTGGATTTCTATTTCTATCAGGAGATTTATAAAACTTTTTGTCTCAGAAGAATTAGGGAATGTTCCGTTGCCGAACTATAGGAAATCAACTTATCTAATTGGTTATTTTCAAACATTCTATTTTGCACAATATCCTAGAGTTTATGATTCACTGATGTCACTTCGACTTCGTAATCCAAATTCGGAAGTTGCTCAATATTTTGCCCTATCAGAATTAGAAAAACCTTTAATCGTGCACGTCCGTCTGACGGATTATTTGTCCGAAGTAAGTTTTGGCATACCTAGTACTAAGTACTATTCCGACTCTATATCGAGGCAATGGGATTTAGGAATTTACAAAAAAATTTGGGTTTTTTCAGATGACATTGAAGGAGCTCGGCAGAAAATTCCTCAAGATTTTCATTCGAATATAAGGTGGATCTCGGACGCGGATCTCGATTCGGCATCTACTCTTCAAGTAATGCGCTTTGGACACGGATACGTAATTGCGAATTCATCCTTTAGTTGGTGGGGAGCATATCTGTCTTATAAAACCAACATTAAAATCATCGCACCTAAACCATGGTTCAGCGGAAAAGAGGAGCCCAAAGACTTGATTCCACTAGAATGGTCACGATACGAAGCATATTAGGTGGGGTGTGAATCGATGAATTTTGCTAAAAGGTTTCGAAACAATTCGCAGGTCCAGCTCATCGAAAATTCTTTTAGAATTTTAGAGATAAAAGATCGAAAAAGGATTTTAATTGTAATGTTGTTACAAGTACTCCTAGGATTCTTAGACCTTCTCGGTGTTATGGCAATTGGAGTCGTTGGTGCGTTAGCTGTAAACGGGATTCAATCGCAACCTGCGGGAAATAGAGTGACCAGTGTCCTCGAGTTCCTTTCCCTTGATGGTATGAAATTTCAAAACCAGGTGGCAATTTTAGGCGCAATGGCAGCATTGGTTCTTATAGGTCGAACGCTCATGTCAATGTATATTACCAGGAGGATACTTTATTATTTAAGTCGTCGCTCTGCAATCATATCTTCTAACTTGATTTCAAAATTGCTTTCACAGAGATTACTGACAATATTAGAGAAAAGTACACAAGAAACTCTTTACGCATTAACTAGCGGCGTGAGTACTTTAATGTTAGGTGTTATTGGAACAGTTATTTCTGTTTCTTCAGATTTATTCCTTTTGATTCTCTTATCAGGTGGGCTATTCGTCATTGATCCTGTTATCGCAATAAGTACTTTCATTATCTTTTCACTAGTTGCAACAGGTTTATATTTCGCTGTTCATAATCGTGTTAATGTACTAGGAAATGAAAGTACAAGGTTAACGATTAGAAGTAACGAGAAAATTCTCGAAGTTTTGAATTCTTACAGAGAATTGTATGTGCGTCATCGGAGGGCATTCTATATAGAAGATATTAGTCAGACCCGAATGTCCTTGGCTGCAACTTCTGCAGAATTAGCCTTTATTCCAAATATTGGGAAATACATCATCGAAATCACCCTCGTCTTTGGTGCTATTACGGTATGTTCAATTCAATTTGCAATAAATGACGCAACACATGCTATTTCAATTCTTTCAGTTTTTCTTGTCGCAGGAAGCCGAATTGCTCCCGCAATACTAAGAATTCAGTCAGGGGCAATTGCTATAAAAAGTAGTGCGGGACCAGTATCAGGGGCCCTAAGTTTGATAAAAAGAATAGGCAATTCAGAAACGCTTAGTGATTCTGAAGTCCCTCTTAATACAGAACATATTGGATTTGTAGGCAATGTCGAAATTATGGATGTTTCATTTTCCTATCCTGGGTCTTCCGAAGACGCGGTAAGCAAAATTTCTTTAGAAATCCCCCCTGGTTCCATTGTTGCTTTTGTGGGTCCCTCGGGAGGAGGAAAGACCACTCTCATTGATTTGATTTTAGGTTTGCTTGAGCCTAAGAACGGAGGGATTAAGATTTCCGGAATTGATCCTGCAGCAGCAATTCAGAAGTGGCCAGGTGCTATTTCTTATGTCCCTCAAGATGTGATGATTGTAAGTGGTTCAATACTTGAAAATGTAGCGTTAGGTTTTCCTAAGAATGATCAATTTGAGCAATTAGCCATAGAAGCACTTCGAATTTCACAACTTGAGAAATATCTAGATAGTAAAGAAATGTATTTGGATTCCCAGGTTGGTGAACGTGGTAGTAAAATGAGTGGTGGTCAACGTCAACGGCTAGGAATAGCTCGTGCAATGTATACGAAACCGAAATTACTTGTACTTGATGAAGCGACGAGCGCCCTTGACGGTCAAACTGAATCTGACTTCTCTGACGCAATAGCTGAGTTGCGAAATAATGTAACTGTATTGATGATTGCGCACCGATTATCAACGGTTAGAGGCGCTGATATTATCGTCTACATAGATGAAGGTAAAGTAATTTCGTATGGCAGCTTCGAAAAGGTAAGAAAAGAGATTCCTAACTTTGATGTGCAAGCATCCAGAATGGGATTATAACTGGTTAAAATGTCTTACTTAAGTCGAGACGATAAAGGTTCTCTCCTTTTGCTTTTAGGGAATCGGTAAAAATCCAACAAAAATGCTTTAATCGGCAACAATAAATGCCTATTAGATATACGAAAGATTTTCGTTTCAAGTATTTGGTTATATCTCAAGGCTCCATAATCTCTAGTACTTTGCGCAAAATCCAGTTCTTTAGAAATTTCGTCTAATGGCAAATTCATTGGGAAATCACCAAGGGAAGTATGTGCTGCGACTGCATCATTACCAGCATTGGAGACTAAATTCACCGGGGGGAGCAGGCAAAATTTTTTCTGAAAATAAAATTCAAACGCTAAGGGAATATCCCAGGTATCAACTTTTCCAGAAAGCGCTCTGTTACTTCCAATGCCCCAATAAAGGTATCGGTAGTCAAATAGGTGGCGAAATCTTAACTGCTTATGTTGCAACAAGCTAGCTCGCATTAACTTCCACTTACTAGACCAGCCCGCCCAACCCCAAATCATCGGATAATTAGTCCAAGAGCAATGATTCGATTCCAAGTTAGAAGGAAAGAGCTGCGTCCCGGACACCATCCAAACCTCAGGATCGTATTCATAAATTGATAATGAATCTTCTGCATATTGGAAAAAACTCTTGCTGATTTTTAGATCATCCTCTAACACAATACCTTTTAATTCCCGAGAAAAAAACCAATCAATGGCTGAAATTACTCCTGCTCCGACTCCTAAATTGATTTCATGGGTTACAACCTCGATATTCATGTTGTAATCCAGGCGGTATTTTCCGATAATTTCAAGGATTCGAGACCTATTCAACGTATCACTAGCATTTCTTGGTCCATCAATAGATACATATATCCTTGGAACTGCGGAATTTCTTAGAACGCCTAAAAGATAATCCACTCCTTGAGGACGAGAATAGGCGATTATCAGGCATGCAAGATTCATTCTATTTGTATTCCTTATCTTTACTAAATTCAAAATACTTAATATTTTGGCAGAAAATATGATGATTTCTGCGTACAAAAGATTTTAAGTGGCCAATAGTTAGTTGCAGATTGACTAACTCTTGAAGTTCTATTTGAAAGTAGCAGATTATTTTTTGAATTGAAGGCGGCATAAGTGAATATTTAAAAATCAGTGAGAATCTCTTTCTTGCTAAATCTGAAATCTCCGATGACTTAAGTCTAATCTGTGTTCCAAGAATAAAAATATGCGTAGAATGTAAGTTAACTCTGCGAAAGAAATGTGGATGAATACCTTGCTGTCCAAGAAAGTAAGTAATCGCTACATCATCAGGAATTCCCAAGTAGTTTGTAGGCTTGAGGTTTATTAGCACCCTACACGCGGGTTGTGTAAGATAAATCCCGGTTCCGGTGACGAAAGAAAAAGTCTTGTTCTCAAGAAGACCTAAGCTCCGAGACTCGTCAATGAATCCTCCAAATAATGCTTCTCTGGAATCGAAATTTTCTAGGTCTTTTATCAAATGCGGAATAGAATAGTACGTTGAAACGTTAGTTCGAATTAAAATCTCAAACAATAGGTTATTTACGCACCAATTCACGGCCAGTATGGTTTTTGTTAGGATATTTTCATAGCTTTCTATGCAAGGAACAAATAAATCTACTCCACTTAGTTTGTACTCAGAGCTATTATGCCCGCGGATCCACAAAGCGGAAATGTTTTTCGGTAGGTTTGAACACCAAGTTTGCTGTTGTGCCTCACGATCAGCCTCATTCACGCTATCTTGACTTGCCAGGATGAGGAATATAATGTTTTTATCAGAAATGTCGTCCAGCATTTAGGATAATTCTTGTGAGTGAAACATTGGTAATTGATTATTAAGTTTTGCATAGTCATAACTCATTGCTAATTTATCTTTATCGGAAATAATGAATTTATCGTCTTTCCAAGGAAAATCTAGATGAGAATCAAAAGGGGTTATTGTTCGCTCAGATTCTGGGGTATAACAAGCACTTAGTGCGTATGCCATAGTTGAATTGTTCTCTAGGGCTTGGAACGCATGACCAACACCCGCAGGAACAATCAAGATTTCTCCGCCTTTATTTGAAATCTCAGTCACATTTATTTGCTCGAAAGTCGGTGAGCCCGCACGTAAATCAATAAGGATGTCTAAGAATGTTCCAGATATGGCAGTCAAGATTTTTTTTTGATTTTCGATAGCGAGGCTATAGTGAATTCCCCGCACTACCCCCTTTTTTGATTGAGAAAAAAGCAGCTGTTTTGGCGTAAAATCAGTGAGGTCATTTTGAGTAAAGTCTTTTGAATTGAACCATTCCGAAAGATAGCCACGTTCGTCAGGGAAAGTATTCCTAGAAGTCTTAGAAACCCCATGAATCATTGCTGTGTGCGAAATCATTTACAGATTCTACTTTAATTACATGACTAAAAACTGACTTAATGGGTGCTTCAAGAAGCAAAAAAGTGCGAAAGTGATACTTTTGGAGGAATTAGCCAATCATTTCTAATTCCTTCAATTTTGGAAGGTTCAATCAGGGAATATTTGGGCCGTATCGCTACACCTTTGTTTTGAGTAGATTTTGTAGGCAGAATCAAGGAAACATCATAATTGAAAATTTCAGCTATTGTTCGT
>Ga0114974_10001288_pt1 | contig 19827 bp, 14 predicted proteins | sample S_130206_EF_Meta_FD_87318 | JGI IMG/M metagenome (GOLD analysis project Ga0114974, IMG submission 87318) | Freshwater microbial communities from Lake Simoncouche, Canada to study carbon cycling - S_130206_EF_MetaG | ecosystem: Environmental > Aquatic > Freshwater > Lake | place: Lake... | reverse complement strand
TTTATTTTTTGACAGCCTAAGGTCTTTGTAACCCAGTTAAATAGTGTGCTGCAGCGTTTATTTTCTGTCACGCTGGTGTCACACTCGTGGTGAATTTCGATGGAAAAGTGTACAATGGAATTTCATTGGAATGGAGAAGATACATTGATGTAACATATTGATGTTTATACAAATTTCTCGGGAAAGGATGGGAGGATGATGCTGAAACGATCTGATATGTTGCCAACAGTGGGCGGATGAGTGTAAATAATTGATTTTTATGGTACCGAGAAGAGGATTTGAACCTCCACGGGCTTGCGCCCACTAGCACCTGAAGCTAGCGTGTCTACCATTCCACCACCTCGGCAATGAAGGCTGCGAACTATACGCAGCGTTGCTGCTTTTGTCAATATTGAGAAAAATCCCGTTTCGAGTAAAAAACCTTTGAATCATTTAGCGTTGCGCCTTTTACCTTGAGCGTTAAACCTGTATGATAACAGGCAAATTACTATTGAATTTTTCCTAAAAGAAGTTGCCCAAAAATAATGCCATCAAAGTCTAAACATCCTGTTGATTTCGCGTCAAAAAATGATCCTTTCGCCGAACGCGAAGCTGATAAATATGACAACCCCATTCCAAGTCGTGAATTAATCCTGCAATTACTCAGTGATGAAGGTCGCCCGCTTTCGCGCCCAGAGATTGCAAATGCGTTCGCACTTGATGATGAGGAGCGCCTTGAGGCCTTGCGCCGCCGCTTACGGGCAATGGAACGCGATGGACAGGTGTTATTTAATCGAGGCAGTCGTTATTGCCTTGTAAACAATAAAGACTTGATTGTGGGACGTGTGATTGGGCACGTTGATGGATTTGGTTTTGTTCGCCCTGATGATGGCTCAGAGGATTTATATTTATCCCCGCGCGAAATGAATGTCCTTCTCCACAATGACCGAACGATGGTTCGCGTGGTTGGCGTGGATCGAAAAAATCGTCGTGAAGGCGCAGTTGTTGAGATTTTAGAGCGCAATACGCACCAGATTGTTGGGCGTTTATATGTTGAAGATGAATTTACTTATGTCATTCCCGACAACAAAAATATCGCGCAAACGGTGTTAGTGGAAACGGGTCATGCATCGGGCGCTCAACACGGTCAAATTGTGGTCGCACAAATTACGCAGCAACCGACAAAATTGCATCAACCGTTAGGGCGTATTATTGAAATTCTAGGTGATCATTTAGCACCGGGAATGGAAATTGAGATGGCCATTCGCACACACGAATTGCCTAGCATTTGGCCTGAAGAATTACTGACGGAAATTGCACCACTGACGAGTGAAGTCCCTGAAGAAGCCAAAGTGGATCGCGTAGATTTGCGCAGCACACCCCTTGTCACCATTGACGGGGAAGATGCGCGTGATTTTGACGACGCGGTGTATTGTAAAAAAACGGCTAAAGGTTGGAAATTATTAGTGGCTATCGCTGACGTGTCGCATTATGTGACCATTGGTAGCGAACTCGATAAAGAAGCGCACAATCGCAGTACGTCGGTGTATTTCCCCGAACAAGTGATTCCGATGTTGCCCGAAATTTTGTCGAATGGCTTATGTTCGCTTAATCCTCACGTTGACCGTTTGTGTATGGTCTGCGAAATGATTATAGATGAAGATGGACAAGTGGGACGTTCACGTTTTTATGATGCCGTCATGCGCTCGCACGCTCGTTTAACGTATAACGACGTAGCAAAAATGCTCGTTGAAGGCGATGAAACGCTAACGCAGCAACACGACGCATTGATGCCTGATTTAACGCAGCTCTATAAACTTTACCAAGCGATGCGTAAAGCGCGTGAAAAACGCGGTGCCATGGATTTTGATACGCAAGAAACGCGGATTGTTTTTGGTGAAAATCGTAAAATAGACAAAATTATCCCAGTCGTTCGCAACGATGCCCATAAATTGATTGAAGAATTTATGATTGCGGCAAATGGTTGCGCTGCGCGTTTTTTAAATAACAAAAAAATGCCCAAATTGCTGCGAGTGCATGAAGGTCCAAGTGAAGAAAAACTGACCAATTTACGCACTTTTTTGGGTGAATTAGGACTGCGGATGTCGGGCGATATGTCGCCAACACCGCTGGATTATATGCACCTCATTGAGCAAATCAAAGATCGCCCCGATGCGCATTTAATTCAAACCGTTTTACTGCGTTCAATGTCGCAAGCGGTTTATAGCGCTGAGGAAAAAGGCCATTTTGGTTTAGCCCTTGACGCTTATGCGCATTTTACCTCGCCTATTCGCCGTTACCCTGATTTGCTCATTCATCGAGCTATTCGTCATTGTTTGCTAGACAAAAAAGCAGATAGTTTTGTGTATGGTGTGCCTGATATGGTGATGCTCGGTGAGCATTGCTCAGCTAACGAGCGTCGTGCAGATGACGCCACGCGTGATGTGACAAGTTGGCTGAAATGCGAATACATGATGGACAAAATTGGCGAAGAATTTGACGGTGTAATTTCAGCCGTGACGTCTTTTGGCTTTTTTGTGGAACTCGCGAATATTTATGTTGAAGGCCTCGTCCATATCAGCAGTTTAGGGCAAGATTATTTCCATTTTGATGCGCTGAGTCATCAACTCAAAGGTGAGCACAGCAGTACACGATATCGTTTAGGCGATAGCGTGAAAATTAAAGTTGCTCGTGTTGATTTAGATGAGAAAAAAATGGATTTCACCTTGGTTTTAAAAACGAAATCAAGTCCGAGTGCATTACCCCCTAAAAAGAAATCGAAAAGTAGATCAAAGTCGAAGCCAAAATTAGGCAATAAACCAGTCGATGCGCCTAAAGTTAATGTCATCGAACCCAAACCTGATGGGGCGCCAGCGAAGAAAAAACGCAGAAAACGCAACAAAGGCCCTAAAAAACCTGCAATAACACCTGAATTATGAAAAAAATAGGTTTTATTTGTCTATCCGCTGTCTTAGTGAGCATACTTGTTGCATGCGGTCAAACAGGTTCGCTTGTTTTGCCAAGTAAAAAACCGACGCCAACCGTAAATCCTTAATTCACTTTAAAAATAATCGTTACTATTCATGGATCATTTTACCTACCGCGATAATCAACTTTTTGTCGAAAATGTGGCCATTGACGCTATCGTCAAGCAACACGGCAGTCCTTGTTATATTTATTCTCGAGCTACGCTTGAGCGACACTGGAATGCGTTCAACAATGCGTTTGGCTCTCATGCGCATTTAATTTGTTACGCTGTTAAAGCGAATTCAAATTTAGGCGTATTAAATGTATTAGCGCGACTAGGTTCTGGCTTTGATATTGTGTCTATTGGTGAGCTTGAGCGAGTCTTACAGGCGGGTGGTGATGCGAAGAAAGTGGTTTTTTCGGGCGTTGGAAAACGTGAAGATGAAATTCGCGCAGCATTAAAAATCGGCATTCGCTGTTTTAATATTGAAGTGCTTGGCGAGCTTGAGCGCATCAATCAGGTTGCCGGTGAGCTTGGCGTGAGAGCGCCTGTTTCGTTTCGCGTGAATCCTGATGTCGATGCGCAAACACATCCCTATATTTCAACAGGCTTAAAAGAAAATAAATTTGGTATCGCTATCGAAGATGCACTGGAAGCGTATCAAGCGGCGGCGGCACTTCCCAATATTGACGTGGTCGGTGTGGATTGCCATATCGGCTCGCAATTAACGCAGACACGCCCCTTTTTAGATGCACTTGATAAAGTGTTATTGCTCATTGATAAACTCCATGAACATGCCATTACGCTTAAACATTTGGATCTAGGTGGTGGACTTGGGATTTGTTACCGTGATGAGCAGCCACCCGAACCCGCAGATTACATTAGGGCTATTTTGGCGCGTTTGGGTGATACACCTTTAGAAATTATGCTCGAACCTGGTCGTGCGATTGTGGGTAATGCCGGTATTTTGGTCACGCGCGTGGAATATTTAAAACCAACTGAGCATAAAAACTTTGCGATTGTAGATGCGGCTATGAATGATTTGGTGCGCCCTGCTCTTTACGGTGCATGGCAAGAAATTATTCCTGTAAAAAATGATAGTACCGCGCCCGAATTAGTGTGGGACATTGTCGGACCTGTTTGCGAAACAGGGGATTTTTTAGGGAAAGATCGTACACTAAAATTAAGTCAAAATGATTTACTCGCAGTGCGCTCGTCAGGGGCTTATGGATTTACGATGAGCTCTAACTATAATTCGCGTCCGCGCGTTGTGGAAGTCATGGTTGATAACAATCAAACTCATGTAGTACGCGAACGTGAAACGCTAGCGCAATTATGGCAAGGCGAGAGCGTCCTACCATAGTAAGTTGTGTATTCTTATTTTTTTGTTTTAAAGGTTTTTTATGTCAGCTCCACAATTGAGTTTTGAATTTTATCCACCCAAAACGCCTGAAGGCGCCACGAATTTGCTTGCTGTTCAACAGCAACTTGCCCAATGCTCTCCTGAATTTTTTTCGGTGACATTTGGTGCGGGTGGATCAACACGTGATAAAACATTTGAAGCGGTACTTCAAATCAAAAACCAAGGTGTTGCCGCTGCGCCGCATTTATCTTGCGTGGCATCCACAAAAGAAAGTATCAGAGCAATTTTGAATGATTACCGTCAACATGACATTCGAAAAATTGTTGCGCTCCGCGGCGATCTGCCTTCAGGCACTATGTCAGCAGGTGAATTTCGTTATGCTAACGAATTGGTGGGTTTTATTCGTCAAGAAACAGGCGATTATTTTGATATTCATGTTGCGGCCTACCCTGAAGTGCATCCGCAAGCTGCAAATGGGGTTGTTGATTTTAAAAACTTTCAGCGCAAAGTCGATTCAGGTGCTAACGCGGCTATTACGCAATATTTTTACAATGTTGAGGCGTATTTTGAATTTGTGAATCAATGCGAAAAAGCAGGAATTACCATTCCGATTGCAGCGGGTATTATGCCTATTTCACAGTATTCGCAATTATTTCGTTTTTCTGAAATGTGTGGCGCGGATATTCCACGTTGGATGCGCAAACGTCTTGAAAGTTTTGGTGATGATCGTCAATCCGTTCAGGCGTTTGGTGTTGGAGTCGTGACGCGATTATGTCAGCAGTTAATTGACGGTGGCGCGACGAATTTACATTTTTATACAATGAATCAATCGACGCTCACGCTAGCTATTTTAAATAATTTAAATTTAAAATCGTAATGGTCATTCAATAAAAAAACGCCCGCTTTGTTCATCTCAAGCGGGCGTTTTTGTTTATGAATTTTTAAGCCGTATAGGTAGTGGCTGACACGTCACCACCCTCACCCGTCCAATCGGTGTGGAAAAATTCACCACGTGGTTTATCAATTCGCTCATAAGTGTGTGCGCCAAAATAATCGCGTTGTGCTTGCAGTAAATTAGCAGGCAGTTTTTCTGAGCGATAGCCATCATAATAGGCCAGTGCAGACGAGAATGTGGGGGTTGGAATTGATAATTCAATACCTAAAATCACCGCTTTACGCCATCCCGCTTCAGCTTTTTGCATTGCATTGACAAAGAAATCATCAAGTAGCAAATTTTCTAAATCCGGATTTTTATTATAAGCTTGCTTAATATTATTTAAAAACTGACTACGAATAATACAACCGCCACGCCACATTAACGCAATATCACCATAATTGAGCGCGAAATGATATTCTTTTGACGCTTCACGCATTAAACGAAAGCCTTGCGCATAAGAAATTAATTTTGCAGCGTATAGCGCATCACCAATCGCATCTATCATCGCCGCTTTATCGCCAGTGAAGGCAACTTTCGTTTTAGGTAAACGTGCTGCTGCATGCATACGCTCATCTTTTTGAGCTGATAAACAGCGTGCAAAGACCGCTTCACCAATCAATGTCAATGGCATGCCTAATTCTAATGCATTAATGCCTGTCCATTTCCCTGTCCCTTTTTGGCCAGCCGTATCTAAGATTTTTTCAACAAGTGGCTGCCCATCGTCATCTTTATAAGCAAAAATATCGGTGGTAATTTCAATTAAATAAGAACTCAGCTCACCTTGATTCCATTTTTTGAAAACATCATATAATTCGTCGTGACTTAAGCCTAAGCCTTCAGATAAAAGTTGGTACGCTTCACAAATAAGCTGCATATCCCCATATTCAATGCCATTGTGAACCATTTTAACATAGTGACCTGCGCCATTATCACCGACCCAATGACAGCAAGGCTCACCGTCGACTTTTGCACTGATCGCTTGGAAAATGGGTTTAACGGTTTTCCATGCCGCAAAATTACCACCTGGCATCATAGAGGCGCCATAATGCGCACCATGCTCACCACCCGAAACACCCATACCAATAAAGTTCAATCCTTTTTCATTTAACCGTGCAACGCGACGATTAGTATCCGTAAACAGCGAATTACCACCGTCAACAATAATATCACCTTCAGAGAGCAGCGGAATGAGTTGATCAATATAGAAATCAACGACATCACCCGCCCGAACCATCATAAATACCACACGTGGTGTTTGAAGATTATCAACAAGTTCTTTTAAAGAATGCGTGCTTACAATATGCAAGTTTTGAGGATCTTCGATGTGTTCTTCTTCGGCTTGTGTTGCTGAAAAATCATCGGCAATACCTTCAACATATTCATATACAGCTACTTTAAAACCATGATCTCGAATGTTCATGGCTAAATTTTTACCCATTACCGCAAGCCCAATTAAACCTAAATCTGCTATCATTTTTTCGCCTTTTGAAGAGTGGATGTAACGTGGAAATTTTAACACGTTCTTTGCAATTAATAGGGAGTTGTTTTTTTCGTATTGATGATACTTAAAGGTTGAGTAGGTTAAATTTGCTTGAATGTAGATAAACAATTGAGCGGTATGTGCTTTCCTTGAAACCGCTAATTCTTATGCCTAATACAACCGTGTCCTGGGCGATTTAGTTATTGCCTCCTGAAAAGATCAAACGCATAAAAAAAGGGGTTCAATTATTGAACCCCTTTTCGTTTGTAGAACTACGTAACTTTATGCGTAAATACTTAACAAACCATTAGTTCCATTTGTACTGATCACTTGACCATTTTCAAATTCATCAACTGTTTCATTTGTTGTGCTTGATGCAATGATATTGCCTTCAGCATCCACTTCGGGTGCATTTTGACGATTACCTTGACCATTTGACATATCTGCTGCCGCTTGGGCAAAGGCAGAGCGCCCAGAATCGCTATTTGATGATGATTGCTGAGACACAGTAACATCAGCCAAATTAACCTGTTGTGCGCTCAACATTTCTCGCAATTTCGGCAAAGAGGCTTCGAGTGCATCACGTACAACACTATTTTGTGCTGTAAACGCGATGGTGGCTTGATCTTGATTCATATCAATACGGACTGTAATAGGTCCCATGTGCTCAGGATTCATCCTAATTTCAGCACTTGAAATGCCGCGACTATTCATCCAAACAATACGCTCACCTAAATCTTCATTCCATTGCGGATGTGAAAGCGGTCTAGTCAATGGCGCTACATCCGCTGATTTGACATCTTGTGCTAATTTATTGATAACATTATTCACCACTTGCGGTGTTGCTTTATCAGCACTTGACACGCTAATGACATCTGTTTTTTCTGCGCTCAATAGGCTAGCGAAAGATTTTGCATCAATGTTTTGTTTGTTATCAATGGATTGATTTAATGAGGCATCATTATTCAAACTTGAATTTTGCGGTGTATTTGAACTTTTGTTACCATTACCCGCATCACCACTGTTATTGCGATTAGCAACCGCATCCATTAATAATGTTTTAGCGGATGTTAATATGGTGACTCTTTCATTCGTACTTGAATTATCACTGCCTTTATCAAAAGTCTGATCAGATTCTATTTGCTCAACTGGTATATTTTGAGCAACGACTTGTTGCGTTACTGTTTGCATTGCTACCAATGTATCAGGCACTAGCGTTGCATCAACGGCTGTTTGCTGCGCATTTTGATCGTTAATGACGAGTGACGAGTCCGACGCTTGCGCATCAACAAGTAAAAGTGTTGTCACAGTTGCTTCTGACGAAATCACTACATTCTCATTGGCATTCATCACAGCAGAATCCGTTAAAACTGGTGCTTTAGCTACTTTTGACGATGTTTCTATTTGCTTATTTTGGGCAACATTATTTGCCGCATTTTGCACGGTTTGTTTTGCAACTGCTGCATCTGATAATGCTGTCTGTGTGGATTGAGCGACAGTCAACTGATTCAAATTAGCTTCTTGCGTTGAAACTGATAATGTTGAGTTTTGTGTTAATACAACTGACTGTTGAACTTGTGTTTGTTGAGACGTTACGTTTGCTCCAGTTATTGCTGATGAAAGTGTTCCTTGAGTAGTTGCAATTTGCTGTGATACAAATGTTAGACTATCTGACTGTAGGGCACTTGGTTCTGAAGTAAGCGTATTATTTTGCTGCGATATAAGCCTTGCCGCATCTGTCTGTAATTGAACATCAGAATTTTCCTGAGCCATATATTGATTTTGTAATCCAACAGTCGTTGCATTATCCTGATTCTGTAATAAAGTAGCCGATTCAGCTGAGTTTAGAGTAGAAGCTGAATTCAAACTAACGTTTTGTTGGCTAGTAATATTGATCTGCTCTAACACAGGTAATGCAGTGCTCGTTGCTTCTTGAGTTTGAGGAGTTGAAACTATTGCAATTTGTACAGGCGTAATTTGTTTAGCTAAAATATCAGCTGGCGTGGTGACTTGTGTTAGTGTAACGGCTTGATTAACGGCTGATTGAACAGTATGCTGGGTTAATGTGGTCGATAAATTCACGCCAGGCAACTGAATTGATTGTCCCGCAGGTAATGTATCCCCTAATTTCGTCCCAGAAGTGATGAATTTTAGCGTATCGGTGACTGTCGCTAAAATAGCTGTATCTTTTTCACTCATGACCGTTGGATTGACTGAAGCATTTGTTTCCAACACAGGCGTTTCAGTCGATGTTGCTAGTGTATTTGCAAGAGTTGCAGTCATGTCAGCAGTTGTCAATAGTGCGACGTTTACTGCCTCTGCTGATACCGCAGATGGCGTTGCTAAATTAATCTGACCATTAAGTGCACTTGAGAAGTCTTCAGCTACAACAGTACCTTGCGTGGTATTTTGCGTTGCTTGTGTATTATCTACAACGGGCGACGCTAGTGCTGTAATTGTATTTGTTTGCGCAGTAGTCGTTACAGTAATCATAAGAGTTACCTGTTTATGTAAGTTTTCGTCTTTTACCTAGACTGTTTTCTAGGTTACGGTATATTTTTTTCGTCCTAAACGTGAGGAATGCTCATCTTGTTCATGTTGTTCACGTTTATTTTCGTGATGTTGCTCTACTTTTAACGCTGATTCGCGGACTTTTTGTATGATTTGTGTATTCTGGTACATCGTTTCCCATGTTTTACGTTTGAGTAAAACATCTTGTTCCATGTTTTTGAGAATCTTTTCTTGGCCTGTAATAGCAATATCAAGTTTATCAATAAAGGATCTAAATTCGATTAATCTCGATACTTTGACGCCACCTTTTGCAAACGCATTACACTTATCCACATAATCGCTACGATATGAACTTAAGCCGTCAACCTGCCCTTTCATTTGGGTCTGTTGTCTTTGTGCATGACCTAAAACTTCCAAGGATTTCTGCTCTTGAGTAGCTTTAATATCAACAATAACTTGCAATCGCTTTGATCTTTTCATGGAACACTCGCTTTAACGTAAATTCAATAACAATTCCAATTGATGCAACCCTTTTTCAATATCTACTGATTCATCCATATCCTGCTGTAAAAACTCCAATATCACTGGATGTTTTTCTATCGCTTTGTCAATTCGTGGATCAGAACCGGGTTGATATGCACCAACACTAATTAAATCTTTATTTTGCTGATAAATTGAATATAAACGTCGCAAATCTCGTGCCAATTTCAAATGATTTGCATTTGAAATGTCTGGCATGACTCGACTCACCGATGCTTCAATATCAATAGCTGGAAAATGTCCAGCCTCAGCCAATGAACGCGATAAAACAATATGCCCATCAAGTACCCCTCGCGCAGCGTCAGCAATTGGATCGTTAATATCATCACCCTCTGTTAATACCGTATAAAACGCAGTAATTGAACCACCGCCCTCATCTGCATTGCCCGCTCGCTCCACTAAATGCGGCAATTTCGCGAACACAGAAGGCGGATACCCTTTTGTAGCAGGCGGCTCATCAATAGCAAGAGCAATTTCCCGATGCGCTTGTGCAAAGCGAGTCAGTGAATCCATTAACAATAAAACGTCTTTACCTTGATCTCTAAAATACTCTGCAACACTTGTTGCCAGTAATGCGCCATGAACACGCATTAGCGGAGGACAATCGGCTGGACTTGCAATAATCACAGCACGTTTTAATCCCTCTTCCCCTAATGTTTTCAATACGAATTCATTAACTTCTCGACCACGCTCACCCACTAGCCCAACAACAACAATATCAGCGTTAGTAAATTTCGTCATCATGCCAAGCAGGATACTCTTGCCCACACCCGTACCAGCAAATAAACCCATCCGTTGACCACGACCAACCGCAAGAATGGAATTAATTGCACGAATTCCAACATCCAAAGGTTCTCGAATGGGTTTGCGCGAAAGCGGGTTAATCGTCTTTCCATTTAACGAAATTTGCGCCGTTGTCCGCAGTGGCCCTTTATCATCCAAAGGATTTCCTGCTCCATCTAGCACGCGCCCAAGCAATCCAAAGCCCACTTTTGCTAAGCTATTTTTTCCCATCGGGATAACGCGGCAATCTGGCTCTAAACCATGCACTTCAGAAGTTGGCATCAAAAAAATTTTCGAACCCGAAAAGCCAACCACTTCCGCTTCAATCATACGACCATTTTTTGTCTCAATCTCACAACGCGAACCAATTGCAGCACGGCAACCTACCGCTTCGAGGGTGAGTCCCACCATACGCGACAGTTTACCTTCCACAACTAGGTCGTGGGGTATATCGGCACGTTCTTCATAAACCTTTAATCTTTCTAACCAGTTTTCACAACGATTAGCTTTCGGGATCATGATCTTCCTCAGGTATAAAGTCTTCGCCAAATAGGGATTCGAGTACCGTTCCTAGTCGATTTTCAATGGTCGCATCAACGTGTGAAACGTCGCTGTCTACTTTACATCCACCACGGGTAATGGACGGATCTTCAATAATTTTCCAAGCAGACGGTGCGTCATTTAATCCTAAATTAAATCTTACTAATTCAGCATCTTCTGGATGGAGATAAATGGTAATATTTTGCGATGCTAAGGGTAGTGCGTTGACAGCGGCTTTCACGGCAGCAATCACCTGCCCTGAATCCAGTTCAATTTCACGATGCAGAATTTGTTTTGCAATTTTAACCGCTAAATTAGCTAAAGCATGTTCGACGCGATCGTCTAGATTCTTGAAAGGCTCAGTGAGTGATTCGAGCAATGTCACAAGTTGATTCGTGCGCACCTCAATGAGATGCGCATTTTCATCGTATCCTTTTTTAGAGCCTTCAACAAAGCCTTGTTTGTAACCTTCTTCTTTGCCAACAGCAAAGCCTTCAGATTGAGCTTGCTTCTGGATAGCTTCAATTTCTTCAACGGTCAATTGGGGAACGAGAGGCTCTTCTTCAACAAGAAGCAATTCTTCCTCTTCAATTTCTTCCTCATAGCTACCATCTGCACCAAAATTAGGCGTCGCCCACAAACGCAGCGACTCTAATTCGCTATCCGTAAAACGTGGACGATTAGACGAGCTGCTCATCACCCGCTCCTAAGCTAATCTCACCTGCTTCAGCCAAACGTTTCGCAATAACCAAAATATCTTTTTGTGATTGCTCAACATCCGCGAGTTTCGCAGGTGGTGAAGCTGCCAAATCGTCTCGTAACATTTCTGCCGCACGTTTTGACATATTCGAGAAGATTTTTTCTTTAAGTGTGTTATCAACTCCACGTAGCGCGAGAAGCAAGTTACCTGTAGCAACCTCACGAAGAAGTGTTTGCATACCACGATCATCAACGTTAATAAGATCTTCAAAGGTAAACATTTTTTCTTGGATTTCAGCCGCCAATTCAGCACGAACCTCAATAATTTCCGTCATCAACAATTCAGTTGCCGTGTGATCCATGAAGTTCAAGATACTCGCAGCAGTATCAATACCCCCAAGTGCAGTCGATTTCACGTTATCAGATCCTGTTAATTGTTTTTCCATGACCAAATCAAGTTCACGAAGCGCTTGAGGTTGAATACCCTGCATTGTTGCAACACGCATCAATAAATCTGGGCGAATGGCCGCTGGGAATTGCATCATAACCTCACCAGCTTGCTCAGGCTCCATGAGTGACAATAAAGTGGCGATAATCTGTGGATGTTCGTCACGAATAATGTCAGCAATTGAGCGGGTATCAAGCCATTTGAGCTGATCGATACCTTTCGATGGGCCCGTACTTTGGAAAATTCGATCCAAAATACCACTCGCTCTCTCTACGCCCAGGGCATTGACTAAAACCGTACGAATGTAATCATCTGAGTTCATGCCCAAAGGCGTGGCCGATTTTGAGTCCGTAATAAAATCTTCTAACACTTCCTCAATGAGCGACACGGAAATATCATTCACCTGTGACATGGCCGTCACAATCGTTTGTACTTCACGCGAATTCATTTGTTTAAGTACGTTTGAGGCTTTGTCCATCCCGACCGCAAGAAGTAAGATTGCTGCTCGATCGGTTTGCCGCATTAAAATTTGGGGTTCTTCACTATTCATCTTTCTTAATCCATAGTTTTAACACTTGAGCAACAATTTTTGGATCATCATCAACTAAGCGTTTCAAGTAATCCAAACGACTTTGATATGTTTTAGGCTCATCAAGTGACGCAAGTAATTCAGCCATTTTATCTTGATCATCTTCAGTTAATGCGAGTGGTTTACCATTGTCATCGAGAACAAATCCCGCTGCAAGTAGCGCCGCAACTCTAGACTGCTCTTCTGCTTCAACAATGGCACGTTTTTCATCATCATCTTTGGCAATCAAGCTACGAATAGTTGGGCGCAATATACCAAAGATGAGGAACAAGATAGCGAGTACCGCAACAGCTTGTTTAATTAAATCAACAAACCAAACCTCTTTCCATAATGGTAAATCTGGCGGCCCATCAACATCAACACCTCTAAAGCTGACATTAGTCACTGTCACCTGATCACCGCGTCCACTATCAAAACCCACTGCTTGCTTAACTAAATCGTTGAAGCGATTTAAATCTTCTTGCGCATAAGGTTGTGTTTTAGTGGCGACACCATCGGATTGAACAATGTGACGATCATCAACCACCACGGCAACTGATAAGCGTCTAAGCATGCCTGAAGCCAAGCGTGTGTGAGTGATTGTTTTGTCTAATTCAAAATTACGTGTTGCTGTTTTAGATGCATAGCCTTGCTTTCCTGTTGTATCCGCAGCAGCTGAATTCGGCTGGGCAGGAGGAATAGCTTCAATAGCAGCACCAGCAGGCGTAGGTTGATTGGTTAATGCACCAGGAACACCTTGTGGATTTTCTTTATTTTGCTCTTCTGTTGTTTGCTCACTGCGTAATGCTGGCAAATCTGGGTTGAACATTTCTTGCGTTTTGTCGGTTTCTGTAAAATCAACATCCGCTGATATTTGGACTCGCATTGCCTCCGAACCAACAAGAGGCGACATGATATTTTCAATGCGATGCATCAAATGTTCTTCGATGTTTGTTTTATACTCGAATTGACTAGTCGTCAAATTTCCGGCGTTATCCGCATGTGAATTGAGTAACTGCCCTTTATAATCGACAACGGTAACGTGATCAGCATCAAGTTGCGGCACACTTGAAGAGACTAAGTGAACAATCGCATCTACCTGCCCTTTATCAAGTGCACGGCCTTGATAGAGATGCACAATAACAGAGGCACTGGGTTTTTTACGTTCACGAACAAATACCGACTGCACTGGCAAGGCCAATAACACCCGCGCTGATTTCACGTTTTGAATGGACATGATAGTCCGTGCAATCTCACCTTCTAAAGCACGCTGAAATCTTGACATCTCCGCATTCTTACTAGTGCCAAAACTTTGTTCTTTATCGAGTAATTCGTAGCCTAAGCTATTGCTTTTAGGAAGACCTTGCGCCGCTAATTTCAGTTTAATTTCATTAACTTTATCAGACATGACCATAATGCCGCCGCCTTCTTCGATTTTATATTTCACGCCTTGGGCGTTTAATGAATCGAGAATTTCAGCGGTATCTTTGTCATTTAGCTCAACGTAAAGTCGTGCGTAATTTGCGTCTTGCGACCAAAGAACGACAGCAATACCAATTGCAACACTCAGTGCCAAACCCACCATAAGGGCAATTTGTCGTGCCATGGTAAGTTTTGCAAGTCCGCGTATAGCTGGATGGCCTTCGAGGTTAAGTCCGGCAATAAAGCCTTCAGCGCCCCCCGCGTTACCTGTTGTTATATCCGTTCCACTATCAGCAGTAGTGAGCGGATTCATGCTATTTTGTTCACTCATTGTCTAATCACAGTTGGTTGGATTACATGGGCATATTCATGACATCTTTGTAGGCTTCAACTAACTTGTTTCTAACCTGCAACATGGCTTGAAAAGAGACGCTCGCTTTTTGTGATGCCACCATCACTTCAGCAAGATTCATGGTTTTATCACCGCCTTCAAAAGCGGATTTAAATTTAGCAGCGACCTGCTGTTTTTCGTTTACACCGTCAATGGCTTGCTTTAATACCGAGCCAAAATCAATGCCTTCAGAAGGTGCCTCAGGCACTTTGTTTCCGACGACAGCAGATAAATTGCGAATTTGATCTAAAGCGGATGTGATGCGAATATCATTCATTTTTATTCTCTCTTAATCAGGGCGTTTGTATAATTTTATGCACAATTTATGCCACATAATAAGTAAAGGGGGGTGCATTTGATTTATTTACCCTGACATAATATTTTCACTGTATTAAACGCCATGATTATGACGTTTAATACAGAATAGCTGCTTTATTTAGTCAAGAATTCGACAAAGTGACGGGAATTTATCTTGATAAATCAAATTTGCGCAATTTTTCTACCAACGTGGTTCGACGCATACCTAAACGTTTCGCGGCATGGGCCACAACGCCATTACATTCATCCAAAGCTTGACGAATTAAATTCAATTCTAATGTATTGAGGTATTCTTTTAAATCAATCCCTTCTTCGGGTAATTGAGTAATATTATCAAATTCATCAATTTCCCTGGGTGCCATCAACGCTTGCATTTCTTCATAAGTTGTCTGTGTTGCGTTTTCGACTATCATTGCCGTTACTTTAATTGTTTCAGCAAAGTGTTGATTTTCATGCACAGGTTCTTCGATTTGCATTTGTTCTGCATTATCAACGCGATTAACTTTGAATTTTTCTGGCAAATCATCCACATCGACTTGGGCACCAGGATAAATAATGGCTAAACGCTCAATTAAATTCGCCAATTCACGCACATTTCCAGGCCATTCGTAACCCATCAATGTGGCGAGCGCATTGGGCGTTAATTTAATAAAACCACGATTGCTGCTTTGCATTCTCGCAACTAAATCTTCGATTAAGACCGGAATATCGTCTGCTCGATCTTTTAATGGTGGCATTTCAATAGGAAATACATTGAGTCGATAAAATAAATCTTCCCTGAAGCGATTATTGACAATTTCTTCTTCAAGATTGCGATGCGTCGCCGCAATAACTCGAACGTCGCATTGCATCACTTTATTGCCACCTACTCGCTCAAACGTACGCTCTTGCAAGACACGCAGTAATTTTACCTGCATGGAAAGTGGCATATCGCCAATTTCATCTAAAAACAATGTACCACCTTCGGCCATTTCAAAACGCCCTTGACGTGAAGATAACGCGCCCGTAAAAGCACCTTTTTCATGGCCAAATAATTCACTTTCAAGAAGTTCAGAGGGAATTGCACCGCAATTAATAGGCACAAAGGGTTTTGCATTGCGCGTAGAGGCATCATGAAGCGCATTAGCAACCACTTCCTTACCCGTTCCCGATTCACCTAAAATGAGAACTGTTGCATCAGACTGCGCCACTTGCGCAATCAATTTTCGAATACGCACCATGGCGTCACTTATACCTTTTAAGCGTGTGGCAACAGTTGAAAGAATGGCAGGATTTTCAACCGTATGGAGCACTAAGGTGGATTGTGTATTAGTGGATTTACTTGATAGTGAGGTGTTGTGAATGGGGAGTTTTGCTAACAGGGGAATTAATTGAGTATGTTTTACTGGCCACGGCAAAACATGAAAGAGTTTTTCATGTATTTCCGATGCATTTTCAACCGCAAATTCTGCAATAAAAATAACAGGAATTTTATTTGCCATCCCAATGACTTCATTGAGAATCGTATCCTGCTTACGTATGCCTTCTCCGATAAAAACACCACAAACAAAATTAATTTCTTGTACGTAATTGGCGTAATTTTCTGATCCAATGGTTTTTACCTGATGACCCATAAACTGAAAAATAATTTCAATTTCTTGGATGCGCGACAAATTATCGTCGATTAATAAAATAGGAGGTAATGCCATATTTTCACTCATTTAAACTATTTATATACAATTATTTTTAAGTGTAAGGTGCTTTTTTCAACGCATAAAGCACGGCTTTGAATCAAAATACTTTACTTTTTTCAATTCATTATTGCATTTTATTTACGTAATTTGAATCGATATACAAAAAAAGCCTACTTTTTAGCACTTGACAAAAATTTACCAGCGTAGACACTAGTCATGCCTAAACAACCCAGAGAGCGTTTTCATTGAACGATATGCCCCTTAGTATGCTAATTGGCCTGCTTGTATTTATGCTTGTTTTATCTGCTTTTTTCTCTGGTTCTGAAACGTCACTTATGACAATTAACCGTTATCGATTAAGGCACTTAGTTAAACTTAAGCATTCTGGCGCCATAAAAGCACAACAATTATTGCAACGTCCCGATCGCGTGTTAGGGTTGATTTTATTATGTAATAATTTTGTTAACAATTTTGCGTCATCTATTGCGACTGTCATTGCAATAAAGCTCTATGCTGATCAAGAATCAAGTGTAGCCATTGCTGCCGCAATTTTGACACTGGTTATGCTTATTTTCTCCGAAGTCACTCCTAAAACACTCGCAACGATCAAGCCAGAATTATTAGCCCTCCCTTCCGCTTGGGTTTATACCATTCTTCTAAAAATATTTTACCCCCTTGTCTGGCTAATTAATTCATTAGCGCACTTACTTTTGCGCACAATTGGCATGGATGCAAGCAAAACCAATCACACTGAACTTAATAAAGATGAATTGAAGAGCATTATTTCCGAAGCAGAAAGTGTGATGCCTATTCGTTATCAAAAAATGCTACTTGGCATTCTTGATTTAGAATCGGCCACGGTGGAAGACATTATGACGCCGCGCAACGAAATCGTGGGGATTGATTTAGAAGCGCCCATTGACGAAATTATTTACAACATAAAACATAGTACGCATACACGTCTACCTGTCTACAAACAAAATATTGATCGTGTCATTGGATTTTTGCATTTGCGCAAAGTGCTTATTGAGCTCAATCAGGAAAATTTTGACAAGCAAACCGTTATTAGTTTGCTTACTAAGCCCACTTTTGTCCCTGAAAGCACGCCCGTTCACACGCAGATGCTTCGCTTTAAAAGTGAAAAGATTCGAATTGGTCTTGTGGTGGATGAATATGGCGATGTGCAGGGACTTGTTACGCTGGATGATTTGCTTCAAGAGATTGTAGGTGAGCTTATTACGGAGGAAGCAGATTATATAAAACTTCAAAATGATGGAAGTTATTTAGTGGATGCATCTTTAACCGTTCGTGAACTTAACCGATTAACTCAGTTTTCGCTTCCAACGGAAGGCCCAAAAACCGTTAATGGATTGATTTTAGATTTCATGGAAATGATTCCTGATGTGGGAACCAGTATACGTTTACATGGTTACGCGCTTGAAATTATTAAGCGTGATAAAAACTCGGTCAAAATGGTCAAATTTTTGGCTCGCCAAAAAGTCTAATTTAGTAAATTTGCTATTCGTCACTGTGCATTAAATATTTAAAAGACCTTTTATTTTTTCAAAATCGGACTTTAATAACACTTTACCGCCATTTTCTTCAACAATTTCTTTAATGTGATCAAATGTCGTTAAGCCTGCAATTTTTTGTAATTGCTGATAGCGTTTTGCCGCTATGATTACCATCCCCTCTGGAATTTCCTGCTCCATAGAATTTGGCTTTATCACGTTAATTTCTTGTTTTTGTGTCAGTCCTTTTGACTTATTATCATCGTTTTTTTGTTGGTAAACTTTGGTTACGGGATGAAGCATATTTTCAATTTGCTTTTCACACCAAATTGCAAAATCAACCGCAAGCCACCGCGCAAAATCAACCGCTAAGTAAGGGTGCAACCAAATACCTTGCTCTTGCGATAATCCTCCTTTCTGTGTGATTACCAGCTGACTTTGGTCTTTTTGTGCATAATGTTTAAGATTTTCTAAATAATTTACGGTATGTTCATTATTAAGATAATCATGAGCTTGTTTATTAAATTGTTTTGCTGTTTTTGATGCATTCAAAAAAGCGTTTTCCTGGAAAAACACTGGGAAATCGCCATACTGCAATGTAATGATAGTTTGTGGCATATTCAATACTCTAAAAATAGAATTCATTAAATCAAGTAAACCCATTGTGCCATTGGCTGTAACTAAGCTAAGTGACATCGCCTTAAATGGGCGTGTTTACATAATGTTATTCAGTGTATCGACGTTTTTTTTAGGATTCAAAACTTTAATTGAGAATTGTGACGAAGTTCACACTTTTTAAAAAAGTTATATTGGAAGGAATCTATTTTATTTATGCTTTAAATACAGTAAAATCTTTGGGTTAGTAAATTTATAGTATAAATTGTTTATTGAGGTACAGAAGATTTAGGCGACGCACTAAACGCCAATTTTTATTGAGGGATTTTTATTTTTACTAAAAAACCGTTATTTCTTACGATTTTTTAGCTGCCTATACGGCAGTGCACTAGACTAAATTCAACTAATAAAGTCATACTTCTCTAAACTACCTGCACGGTAGTGAAAACTCTAGGAGTAGAGCACTTTGTTTTTATTGCGATTCTAAGCTACCTTAATTTCGGCAGTTCGTGCACAGCTTAACATACTATTAATAATGCAAAATAGACGTGATTCTCAAAAAAATCACATGTTAAATTAAAAATAGGGGGGAGGGAATAAATTGGGGTGAACGATGGGGCTCGAACCCACGACAACCGGAATCACAATCCGGGACTCTACCAACTGAGCTACGCTCACCATAGCGTATAAATAACGGAGAAAACTTTTGGTACGCTTGGCAGGACTCGAACCTGCGACCCCCAGCTTAGAAGGCTGGTGCTCTATCCAGTTGAGCTACAAGCGCAAAATTGGTCGGGATAGAGGGATTCGAACCCCCGACATCCTGCTCCCAAAGCAGGCGCGCTACCAGACTGCGCTATATCCCGATAAATTTTAGAACACTTAGTAAAACTAAGATCGCCCATGATAACCATGGAATATTGAATCGTCAATTTTTATTTTCACATAAATTAAATTTTACGTTTATTCAACAAGACTTATTTTTTAAAAACAATGAATTAAATAATTTTCCATGTTAATTCCTCACCCGCTTTAAGTGGTGTTATTTCGTCATATTGCGCGGGGATTGTCCATGTTTGCT
>Ga0114974_10001286_pt1 | contig 19837 bp, 19 predicted proteins | sample S_130206_EF_Meta_FD_87318 | JGI IMG/M metagenome (GOLD analysis project Ga0114974, IMG submission 87318) | Freshwater microbial communities from Lake Simoncouche, Canada to study carbon cycling - S_130206_EF_MetaG | ecosystem: Environmental > Aquatic > Freshwater > Lake | place: Lake... | reverse complement strand
GGAAGCGCCAGCGAAGAAAGCGGAGGCACCCACAAAGGGGGTTGTAGGGGGTGCTAACCCCCTAGAAGCGGAGCTGGAAGAAGAAGCGCTGAGCGATGAAGAGGAGCCCGCCGAGGGTGAAAACCCCCTAGAGGAAGCCATCAGCGTGTCGCCGTTTACGTACAAGGGCGTGAAGTATTTGCGGGATGACGATAACCAAACGGTGTATGACCTGAACAGCAATGAAGTGGGGTTGTGGAACGGAACGGATATCGAATTTGGGGAACTGGAAGAGGAAGAGTAGAGAGAAAAAAATATATAAAAAAGAAAAAAAAATATGAAATAAAAATATAAAAAAAACCAAAAGCACCTGTAAAAAGGGTGCTTTTTTTCATGGGCCGTATCGAGGTTTGTGGGCCATTTCCAGCCTAGGGGAAAAAGGGTGTTTTTATAGGGAACACAGGATGCGTCCGCTAGCGGGAAAGGGCGGAGGCATGGGGCGGAAGCTGAAGGTATGGTATATTCAAAAACTTATCAATCTCTCAATAAAATAAAATTAAGGAGGTAAAAAAGGGCGGACGCAAAGGTCGGCGGACCTTTAAAAGACCTTTGCGATGGTTCTTATTTTAAAAGATATAATTTATCTTTTCAAATGGGGGGCGTGGGGGATATCCCCCAATTCAAAAACTTATCAATCTCTCAATAAAATAAAATCAAAGAGGTAAAAAGGGCGGACGCAAAGGTCCATGGACCTTTAAAAGACCTTTGCGTCCGCCTTTCAAGAACCCAATGCGTCCGCCCTCCAAACCCAATGCGCACACTTACCCGCAAGCGGGGGGGCGTGGGGGGATACCCCCATAAAATTGAAATACTTTTCCAAGACCAAAGGAAAGGTAACTCTCAGCAACCAAACGTAATAAACCGAAATGAATACACAGACCTACCAAGCAGCGGTGACTGCCGTACTGAAAATCTATTTGGCCCGCGCCAACGCGGAGCCGCTGGAGTCGGCCGGGCGGATGAGCCATGTCGCGGACCTATTTGCTTACCTGCTGACGGCGGAGGTGAGAGAACTGTTCTGGGTCGAAAGCTTTAGCCAGGTGCGGCATATCATACTGAAGAAAATTCACGAATTTAAATATACCGCGTATCTACTACAAAACGCGCAGAAATACCACCGCTTTATCGCGACGATGGATGACCTGTTTACGTATCTCGTGCGGGACGATAAGGTGGTGCGGCGGCGGTCGGAGCGGTTAAAGCACGGGGCGGGGCTGCGTTCAGACCCCGAATTACAAGCCGCACAGAAGCAAGTCGCGGCAGCGAAGGAAGCCATGAGACGGGAAGTTGAAGCGAAGCCCGTTGAAGTGAAGCGCGTTGAAGTGAAGCGCGTTGAAGTGAAGCCTGTTGAAGTGAAGCGCGTTGAAGTGAAGCGCGTTGAAGTGAAGCGCGTTGAAGTGAAGGAAGTCCAGCCTCTGCGCCGCTCGGTCCGGTTGATGCAGCAAGCCGCCGTGAAGGAAGTCCAGTCTCTGCGCCGCTCAGTCCGCTTAATGCAAAAGAAATAAAGGCGGTGTTTTGAAACCCCCAAATAAAAATATATAAAAAAAAGAAAATGGCAATCCACCCAAATTCTCCAGCGGGTCCCCCATTTTTTTCATGGGCCGTAACTCGGTTCCCCACTCAAATCCGGCTTAGGGGAAAAAGGCTCGAAATCGCAGATTGGCACCAAAGCTCGGGTGGGCGGTGGAGGCGGAGGCGAAGAAAAGCGCACGGGGTGATTATAGGGTTGTTTATTGCTTATAAAAGCAATCTCTCAATAAATTAAGGCGGAGGCATTACACATCAGCCCAATGCGTCCGCCCAGTGGGGGTGTCATCGGGTTACCGGCTGGCATTGTAATCCTCGAGGTGATTTTGTAAATTGGCCAAGATACATTTTTTCTTGGAGACGAGTTTGCCGTCTTTGTTCATAATTAAATCGTGTTTGTGTAAAACGCCAGAGGTTTGATAAGCGATGCCGTCCCAAACTTCTTGGCGGGTGCCCTCGTTTTTCTGATACTCTTGGCCAGCGATAAGATAGGTGCCTTGTTTATTTTTCATATTTTTCTTGAAAGCGGTGAGTACTTGCCCCGCTTGAACGGGGGCGGCTGGGGCGGGCGGTAGCGGAACGGTGTAATGCGCTAGTTGCGGTGGTTCCCATGTGTTCGGCACTTGGCCGTTAGTGCGCGCATGTAAGGTATTGTATTTGCGAATAAGTTTTTGATTTTCGACTTGTAAACGCGCATTGTCGGCTTTTGCCAGAATGAACTCGTTCAGGTGATTGGTGTCCTGTAGTTCAGCTAGCTGTTTTTTCAAGGCTTTATTTTCTTCCATTATTTTCACGTAATTAGCTGGACTGAATTCGAGGTCGGCAATAATCTCTCGGAAAAGTTTATCCAAGTCGGCCAGAGTGAGGCCATCGGTATATAGCAACTCAATATATTTCTTGTAGTTTATATTCAGCGAACGCATCCGCGGGGAAAAGACCGGATGCGTTTTGATGGCATTTTCAATCTGGAATTTGTTGTCGACCTTAAAAGCATTGACGAGACGAAAATTCGTATAGGTATCTCGGTGGGCGCGGACGCGTGCGCGGAGGTCATTCGAGTTGCCAAATTTGATTAATTTTTCTTGGTTGGCACTGACATTATCAATAAGACCATAATAGACGCATTGCGTGTTTTTGGGGAATTGCTCCAAGATGGTTTTCTCTCGTAATTTTTCTTTCTCTTTCTCGGAGGTGATGACCTGCTGGGCTAACGCAGTGGTTTTCTGCTCAAGCTGGAGTTTGAGTTCCTGACTTTCTTCAGCCAAGACTTCGTGTAAAGTATCTTCGAGTTTCAGATAATAGTCATGAATTTCATCCGCTTTCTTGGTGCCGGCCTTGAGACAGAAGCGTTTGAAGGTTTCGACATTTAACATAAATGTTTCTTTATTGTGACCACCTCTGGTGTCATCTTTTTGCTTAACCTGTGAGTTAAGCAATAATTTATAATGAACATCTATAATAAATTGTTTTTCTAATAAATCCTTGGCTTTTTGTTTTGTCGCAAACCCGAGCCATTTCCAAACGTCATCCAAATCAATAACAAAATCCTTACGCGTATCGTGTTTCAAATAGCAGTAAAAACTGGCGACAAACATGTGCTGTTCATTTTCATTAAATTTCGCCTTTATCTTGGTTAAAAGCTTGTGCTGATAAGTGTTCGAGAGGCGGGTGATGGGATTGTTTTCAATTAAATCGACAATGTTGAGAGATGCGTTCATTTTATAATAAGTATAGGGGCGTTGGCTTTATGTTGTTTAACGCTTATATAAGCAATAACCAATAACCAATCTCTCAATAAATAAAATTAAGGCGGATTAAAGGGAGGGCGGAGGCCTTACGCAATAACCCAATGCGTCCGCAAGGGGAGGGTGTCCCCCAAAAAATAATATAATCTTATAGTATAAAAATGCCTGGAAAATTAAGTAAAAGTCTAAAGCGGTTGATTCACAGTGGCAGTTATAGTCTATCAAAAGCGGCTAAAAAGGCTGGACTTGAACCGGAGGAACCGATAACCGAAGGGCTGGGGACAAAAACGATAAATAGTATTGAGAAAGCAAAAGCAAAAGCAAAATCAAAACCAACATTAAAAAGGTCAAAATCAGCGCAGTTAGGCGGCCGCAGACGGCGGACGCGCAAACATAAATCGCGCAAACACCGAACGCGTAAATATTAGAGAAAGAAAAGTCAGCTGTTATTTAGTATTATTGAGAGATATTTTTCATCTCTCAATAATAAAAATTAAGGAATATAAAAAACAATACCAACCCATCGAATGTGCGTTCACCCGATGCGTCCGCTTACCCGCACACCTAACCCGCAAGCGGGGGTCGTGGGGGTGTCCCCCAAAAATTGAAATACTTTTCCTTAGCAAATCCAAAGATAAAACCAACATCTCTCAAGTTCACACATAAAATGGAAGCAGCATTAAAAGCGCAAAAGGATTTAGCCACGCAAGGCTACGCGATTATTGAAAACGTGTTAAGTGCGGCCGAAGTAGAAACCGCAAAACACTATTTCTACGAGTGGCTCGCGGCGAGCCCTGAAGTTAAAGCGAAGCACCGAAAAATTGACCCGCACGGAATTTTTAAGTATGGCCAAGCGGGGCATCAGCGGCACGCGTGGTATATTAAAACGTTAGAGAGCGTGCAGTTGCCGTTTCGCGTCTTGTGGAACACGATGGCGTTGACGACGGGATTTGACGGTTCGTGTTGGCTACCGGGTGCGTTTAATGGCAAAGACAAAATTTGGACGCACACGGACCAAGCGCCGGATACGAAAGGTCTCGCGTGTGTCCAAGGCTTTGTAGCGCTGACGACGAATCAAGAGCGGACGCTGGTGGTGTATGAAGGCTCGCATTTGTTACATGAAAGTTATATGCAAGAAAATAAGCTCACGGGCAAAAAAAATTGGCAGTTGATTGAGCATGAGTATTTGGCGCGGATAGCCGATAAGAAACGCATCTTGAAAATCGCAGCAGGCAGTCTCGTGTTGTGGGACTCGCGTACCTTTCACCAAAATCAGTATGGCGCCGTGGGCGAAGAGCGCATCGTACAGTATGTGTGTTTCTTGCCGAAAGCACACAAAAGCAACAACAAAAGTCAGCAAGCAAAACGCCTCAAATATTATGAAGAACGCCGCACCACGTCGCACTGGCCGTACCCGCTCAATGTCAATGGTTTACAACCGCGCACCTACGGCGACAAAGCACTGCTTTTGGATTACACGCAAATGCCCGCACCGCAACTCGCCGATTTGGACGCAAAAATTCGCATGTTATTGTAAGGATAAATCTCGGAATAAACATATGAAAAAAAGCATAACATCTTTTTTAATGTATCGCTCCACCCTCGGAATAAACATATAAAAAATCTTTTTTAATGTATCTCTCCACCCTCGGAATAAACATATAAAACATCTTTTTTAATGTATCGCTCCACCCTCGGAATAAACATATAAAAAATCTTTTTTATTTTATCGCTCCACCCCAGCCGCGGGGGGGTCAGGGGGGTGTCCCCCTTTTTCAAGGCGTGTCATACCCGCTATCCGAATCTTCCGCTTCCGCCTCCGCCTCATTCCACTGCCAGCAATTGCACTGCGCATAGCCGTCCCAGATGTTCCCGCAATTATCGCACTCCATCATTTGTTCCCCGTCAACGTCAATCAGTGGCATTTCTTTTTAAAATACTTTTAAATCGGTGGTTATCTCTCCTCTTATTATTCAAATACTTTTCAATTTTACGGGGGACACCCCCGGACCCCCGCTAGGCGGACGCAGTGGGCGGATGCGGTATGTATCTTAAACCATCTACTTAACGCATCCGCCCGCGATGGGGGTCGTAGGGGGCGTCCCCCTAAACTTTCACCCCATATATGGTCTTATTTTTTTGCGGGCCATGTCGAGTTTCCCTACTCAAATCCGGCTTAGGGGAAAACCCCTCAGGAGATAGGGTCGCGCTCGGCTGCGCGGCTCGGGGGCGAAGGAGGAGGGCGGAGGCACTGGGGTGGCACGGTGCGTTCCTTTTCCCACCCGAGCTCTAATACCAAAGACCCACCCGAGCTCTAATACCAAAGACCCACCCGAGCTTTAAATATAAAAATACTTAGTGGATTAGCCTGCTATAATAACATTAAATATCTCTCGTTTTATATACAATGGGGAAACACGAAGAATTAGTTGGCATCGCCGGTGTACTCGGTTTAATCTCTTTTAGCACCCTCGTGAGTACCGTTTATACTTCACACAACACAACAAGTTTGCCATGGTCTTGGCTAATGATTAACATCACAGCCCAAATTCTTTCCTTCGTTTATGGGTTGGTAAATAATGCGTATGGTATTTACATTCCCAATTTGTTATTTCTGGCAGGGCTCCTCTATATTCTTTACATTAAACTATATCACACTGAATATGAAAAAAAAATGCCCAAACAAATTTAGAAAAATATATTTTTAATAATATATATGTCCCTTATTCAAGATTTTAACAACCTGTTCTCTCCAATGGACAAAAAATATTGTGAACTATTTCATGCTATTTCCGTCTTTTATTTTCTCATTATGATTATGTCAATCATCAGTTTAATCTTTCTCTTTAAGGACATTAAGCGCAATAAATATGTTATCCTCAATTCAGTTATTGTCGTCTTAATGTTGGGTGTCAATTATATCTACAATCGATTGTTGTTTAATATGTGCAAATAGATGGGGGGAAACCCCCCACGACCCCCCATAGCCAAGAGGCGGATGCGTTGGGCGGATACGTTATATGTTACCCCATCACAAAATTCTCTCATAAACAATAAATTTATATCTATTGTTTATTACATCCAAAGGGCATAACGCATCCACCCTAGTTGTATTTAACATCCTCTTACCACATCCGCCGAACGCATCCACCCTAGTTGTATTTAACATCCTCTTACCACATCCGCCGAATGCGTCCGCCCTACTTGTATTTAACATCCTCTTGCCGCGTCCGCCGAATGCGTCCGCCTTAGTTGTATTTAACATCCTCTTGCCGCGTCCGCCGAATGCGTCCGCCTTAGTTGTATTTAACATCCTCTTGCCGCGTCCGCCGAATGCGTCCGCCTTAGTTGTATTTAACATCCTCTTGCTGCGTCCGCCTTCCAAAAGGCTAAGGGGGGTGTGGGGGGATTTTCCCCCCATATTATAGGCGAATGCGTTGGCAATTCTATATCTTATCTTTTTTGGTCGCACCCTGTCTCATCTTTCCTTATGGTAAATATCGCTGTACGCATCCATCGTATAAAGACCCCCTCGAAACCCCTCTGATACTAGGTTTAGATGGATGGTCTGCGACCCATTTTTTCTTTTTTATGTTCTTAGGCTATTTCTTCCCCAAAACATTTATTCTCTCGATGGCTATGGGTGCGGGATGGGAATTATTTGAACATTATTATGGTAAGGAAAGACCTGGGTGGTTAGGAGGCTATGGCGATTGTAATAATATGGCTACAGACCGCACGGAAGGGAACTGGTGGTATGGCAAATGGACGGACATTGGGTGTAATGCGGCGGGGTTTCTGATAGGCTGGGGGCTGAGTCCGCTACGCATGCCCCTTTTAAAAAGCGGACGAACTAAACGGACGCATTAAACGGACGTTGTCAAAATTATTACGCATCCGCCATAGGCATCCACCCTCCAATGGGGGTCGTAGGGGGCAAGCAAAGCAGCCCCCTAATTGAGAGATAGCAAATACAAAAATTGATTAAAGGCCGCCAAGATTTCGTCGCGAATCGCTAACAAATCTACGCCTAAACTCTCATTAAACGCCAGCAAGAAATCTTTATACATTTCAATCTGTTTTTTAAAGGCATCGTTATTGCTATAGACACTCAATTTAATCAATGAGACATTTAATAATTTAGCGCGTCCGCCCATCTCTCGTTTTCCAAGCATGACCTCGACAAATTCATCAATCTTTTCATTCAATTTCGAATAGAGTTCGTCGGTGGCTTTATGCGTCGAAAACGAAGTAGTTTTCCAGTGGTAGAGTTTGACGGTATTGAGCATATGTAAGAAAGTGGGTACAAGAGAAGCAGGTCCAAGAGAAGCAGGTCCAAGAGAAGCAGGTCCAAGAGAAGCAGGTCCAAGAGAAGCAGGCATAGCACGCCTTGCTCCGGCTTTCAGCAATCTCTTCTTGGTCGGGCGCCGTCCGGTCAAAATATTCCTACGGGTCTTGGCCATTATATATATATATACATTATATATATAATGGCATCTGCGTCAGCATCTGCAAATTATGATTATCTCTTAAACGAAGATATGCGGTATGACTATTTATCGACAGATAATAGAATAAAATTAATCAATTTAATCCAATCAAATTTAACTGAGTATGATAGAGGGAAAAAGAATAAAGCTAAAGCCACTTTCAAGGAAATGAATTATAAACGAAAATTCACCAATGATTTCTTGCAATTAATCGCAAATATAATCATCGAAAATAAGGACGCCGGAAAAACCGAAAATGACTATATATGGATATATGCGAATATAACGTCGATTTTTAATATTATTGCTTATCGCAGCCAATACGAAAATATAACGCGATATGCCCCTTTAAACAATTTATATTTTCTGTTCCTGGCTAATTTATATTGCAATTTTAAGTATTATCTGAATAAAAAATACTATGGTATAAGTAGCGCCAATATACAGGGAACTGATTTTATACATCAATTTTTATTTATGTTTGAACAGTCTGGTGTAACTGGAATATTTTATATGACCGACGAGCAATACGCGGAATTATTTAATAATAAAGATGGGAAATATGACTGTGACCCCCTTATAGGAACCATTGAACAAAATGGCGTTATGTATCAATTATCCAATTCATCGCTAATACAAGGAGCAAAAACGTATATTGAAACGAATCCATCTAGCCGAATGACCATCGGACCTAGTAGAAAACGCGTTTCAAAAACTCCTTATGATAGGACAACAAGCCATCGAGGAGGCACAAAAAACAGGAAGAAAAACAAGAAAACCCATAAGCGCAAGAAATACATAAAAAGAAAATGAGAGAATATATAAATGAATAAATATCTCTCAAAATTAGGGTATCATGGTCCCAATATTTTAATAATCCTTATCTTTTTAACCTTCGCTTCGCAGCATATAACCAGCCCTTATATTTACCTGCTAGTTATAGTTTGGCAAATGGCAAGTCATCTCTTGAACATTACGATTAAAAATATCTTACAAATAAAACGACCGGATAGCGACAAGGACCCTAATTTTGCCTTATTAAAACCGACCTTCGCGAATTATTTGTCGATTCATAAGAATTATGGGATGCCCTCTGGCCACGCCCAATCCACAATATCCGAGCTGACGTTTATCGCGCTTTATTTCAAAAAACCAGTTTTAACGGTAGTGGCCCTCATGCAGACCTGCTTAACCCTTTGGCAGCGCTATGAAACACGCCGCCATTCCCCCATCCAATTAATGGCTGGCAGTTTGCTGGGTGTAGTGGTAGGATGGGGGTTTTATTTGTATTTTAAAACGGTTATCAATTACGAAACCATCGACGACAATATGGTAACTGCTTTATAACCGAAAAAGAACTTCTGGTTCGGCATTATTGCTCGGCATATCATTGGCAGGCATATCACTGGCAGGCATATCATTGGCCTGCATAATATAAATAAGTAAACCGGTCCAATGGGAATTTGGCTCAGCATCTGGCTCAGCATCTGGCTCAGCATCTGGCTCAGCATTTGGTGGCTCAGCATCTGGCTCAGCATCTGGCTCATGACTTAAATCAACCAAATCAGGCATATCCTCATCTGAATCAACCAAGTCGGGCATATCCGGATAAGAAGCATCGCCATTATAAGCATCGCCATTATAAGCAACGTCATTCATATAAGCAACGTCATTATAAGCATCGCCATACATATAAGCATCGCCATTCATATAAGCAACGTCATTCATATAAGCATCACCATTATAAGCATAAGGTAAAGTGTAAGTATATATATAAGCATTGCCAGTATAAGCATTGCCAGCATAAGCATTGCCAGCATAAGCATAAGCATTGCCAGCATAAGCATCATAAACCGGCGGAAATATAAAATTAGCTTTTTTTAAAGCATTCACCAAATCATAGCGGCATAAAGGACAGGAATACATTTTTTTTTCAAAGACTTGTTTGAGGCAGGATTGATGAAAAGAATGTTTACAAGGTAAGTAGGCGACCTGTTTCATAAAGAGAGAATCTAAGCAAATTGAACAATCATCCGGGTTTTTACATTTATTTTTTATAATAATACGTTCATATTTACACGCATTGACTGGTACGTAATCATAAGCAGAAGTAGCCATTCCTTTCTTATATAGGAATAATTTTAAATATTAATTTAATTTAATTACTTTATGAAAATAATTTAAAGATATAATCTATTGGTATAATGTGAGTTATAAATGGGTCTCACACAAATCAAAACCGCATGCGTATAAAGCGAATAAAGTAGCTTATACATTATATGGTGGCTAATAATTCGGCTCTTTTAAAAAGAGGAATTGCCCCGGTCATAATATAATGACTGTTTTTTAGATACTAATTTCTTTTTATTTTTCTTTTTTCTATTTTTTTCATAGTATTTAGGAGCACGTAGAAGTAGGAGCAGAGCACGTAGGAGCACATAGAATTAGGAGCAGAGCAGTAAAGCTGACATATAACAGTAAAGCTGACAATTAGTATAGGCAAATATAGTATAAGCACATAAGACTAGCGAAGCACATAGCATAGGCACATAAGACTAGCGAAGCATATAGGCAAATAATTTCGAAGACAAGCAGAGCAAATGATAAGCAGAGCAAATGACGAGGACAGCAAATGATAAGCAGAGCAAATGACGAGGACAAGCACAGCAAATAACGAGGATAATGGCATAAAAAAGGGAAGTATAAGAGGCAAGCGAAGCAGCACACACATACACAAGCGAAGCAGCACACACATACACAAGCGAAGCAGCACACAAGCGAAGCAGCACACACACAAGCACACAAGCAAATCAGGGTAGGTAGAAAAGAGGGGATTTTGTCCGAGTGGTTAAGGAGTTGGATTTAAGACCCAATGCTTTATTAGCGCGTGGGTTCGAACCCCACAGGTCCCACAAACGGGGGCAAGCCCCCTTGACCCCCTATTTGCGGGGATTTGTTTCGCATGGGTTCAAAAATCACATCACCTCCTCTCCCAAACGGGGGTCAGGGGGTGTCCCACCTTCCCATAGCTCAGTGGTAGAGCGGAAGACTGTAGTTTAATATGATATCTTTAGGTCGCTGGTTCAAATCCAGCTGGGGAGAATAAACGCCCGTATAGCGTAATTGGATAACGCGCAAGGCTTCTAACCTTGAGATTCAGGGTTCGAGTCCCTGTACGGGTAAATGTGTACTATACTAATTCTTATGGGCACTAATTCTTATGGGCACTAATTCTTATGGGTCCTACAATTCTTAAAAAAATAATATAAAGATAGACCATTATATAACATTAATGCTAGAGACAATTATTAATGTTATAAATCCTTTTTTTGCTGCGAAACAGTGGCAAATAAATGAAAAACCAAATACAATTTTTTATAGTAATAAAAAAGATGAATTTGTAATCACTCTGTTACCCAATACCGGGGGAATTGAAGTTATAGTGCCCTTAAATGAAGTGCGGTATAAAAACACGTTCTATGCGGTAAATACTGTCATCGATTATGTGAAAATGCATTTAAATTATTATCAGGAACGATAAAGGTACAATAGATAAAGGCACAATGCTTTCAATTTTTCCTTATTGCAAAAAATTGAAATACTTTTTAAACGGAAAGGAATAGATAACCCAGAGAAAGAACGAAAAGCCAAAATGTCTAACCGAACGCAGAGCATTGCCAAGCCCTTTTGTAAAGTATGCCATGATGCCGGCAAGACCGTCGCCGAGTATTCGACGCACTATGTGCGGGAGAGTCGTGGTGGGGCGGTTGTTTGCCCAACCATATTAAACCAGCAATGCAACTATTGTAAAAAACACGGCCACACACCATCGCATTGCCCGGCATTACAAGCGAAGCAGGCGCATGAAGCGAAGCAGATACAAGCGCAAGCTCGCTTATGTGAACTGCCTCGAATGGAATCCAAAATTTCAGCACCGGTTATAAAACCAGTAGCGCTCAAGATGAATTCATGGGCATCGGTCGTCAACAAAAAGCCAGCGCATCGGGTACCAGAAGAACAGGAGCAAGCGCAGCGGGTACAAGCGCAGCGGGTACAAGCGCAGCGGGTACAAGCGCAGCGGGAACAAGAACCGGAAGAAGCGCCAGAAGAGCCGGAAGAAGCGCCGGAAGAGCAAGAGCAAGAGCCGGAAGCACAGGAGCAAGCGCAGCGGGTACAAGCGCAGCGGGTACAAGCGCAGCGGGTACAAGAGCCGGAAGAACAAGCGCCAGAAGAGCCGGAAGAAGAACAAGCGCAGGAAGAACAAGCGCCAGAAGTACAAGCACAAGAAGCGCAAGAGCCAGAGGAACAAGCGCCAGCTTTTAATTATTCCAATATGGCTTGGGCCGATGTAGAATAAGCATAGAATAAGCAAAGAATAAACAATTTTTTTAACTTTTCTATAAAATTGAAAACTTTTCTATAGAAAATAAGAAAGATAAAACCCCAGAATCAACAATCGAAGACAACAAATCACATAAAGCAGCAAAAAAATGGAAATTAAAAAGTTTCAACATTTCGTGACCCGCAACAAATTAGATAGTAAACCCTTTCAAACGGAGTGTTTTAAATGGTGTATTGAACAGGAGCAAGCAGACCACATGCCAGGAGACCACATGCGAGCAGAGCACATGCCAGCAGACCACATGCCAGCAGAGCACATGCCAGCCGACCACATGCCAGCAGACCACACGCCAACAAAACGCGGCGGCATTCTCGCCTTAGAAATGGGGTTGGGCAAGACGATTATTATGCTCGGCCTGATTAAATGTAATATAAAGCCCCAGACGTTGATTGTCTTGCCGCGCGCCTTACTCGAGCAATGGAACAAAAGTATTATAAAATTTTGTGGATGTAAACCGCTCGTGTATCACGGTTCCCGCCGCAAAAATATGAAAATGTCGTTACTGGAAGTGAAAGCCAGTCCAATTGTGATAACGACCTACGGGCAAATCTCGTTAAGCAGCAAAGTGCGAAAGCGTTCGCTCTTACACGATATCCAGTGGTCCCGCGTCATTTGCGACGAAGCGCATCACGTGAGCCACGAAAAGACGAATGAATACAAAGGCGTCCTCGCGCTCCGCGCCGAGCTTTGCTGGTTGGTAACCGGCACCCCGATTCAAAACGATGAAAAGGAACTCTATAATTTATACAGTCTCTTTGGTTTGCCGAATAAAAGAACATATTATTCCGGCGATAATTATGAAAAATTCGCCCAACAATTTATCTTTTATAAGACGAAGGCGAGTGCGGGGCTCGTGCTGCCGTCCTTACATGAACATAACGAAGTGGTCGAGTGGGAAAATGATTCGGAACGGGAGTTTGCGATGCATATCCATTCGTTGCTCGAATTTTGTCAGATTTCGCCGAAGCCCATTGCCACGCAGATTCAAAGCGAAACCGAAAATATCAATGCGTTGCGGATGAAATATCTATCGCGCGCACAGCAAGTCTGTGCCTACCCGCCCCTGCTCCAACGGCCGATGGCGCAGTTTGCGAATACACTGATTCAGCTTACGGAGGCGGAGGCCTCGGTCTATCCCGAAATGGATATGCCAGAATTGTATTTCTCGCAAAGCAAAGTCAATGCGGTCGTAAAAACATTGCTCGCACGCAAAGCGAATGGCTGTGGAAAAATTGTGTTTTGTCAATTCTATGCGGAAATCGATGCGTATGCGGCCTGCCTCGGCTTGGCGGACCCGACCCTTCGCATCGCCAAATTCGACGGGCGGGTGCCAGTTCACGAACGTGATGCGCTGTTACAGCGCCCGGTCGATATTTTGGTGGCGCAAATTAAAATGTGCCGGGAAGGCCTGAATATGCAAGATAATTATAGCGAGGTTTATTTCCCGAGCCCGCATTTTAATCCGGCCACTGAACAGCAGGCGATAGCGCGGTGCTGGCGCATGGGGCAAAAGAAAGAAGTTCATGTGTTCCGATACAGGTTGGGGGGCACACCCCCCACGACCCCCCATAGCCGAGAGGCGGACGCATTAGGTGGTGCTAGCCCCCTTACGCTGGACATGTACACAGCCCAACTTCATATAAAAAAAGACCAATTTGTGAAACGTATGGTTAGGGGGTGCCCCCCTACGACCCCCCATTATAGGGCGGACGCATGAGTGGGGGTTGTAGGGGGTGTTTTTACATACCCTCAGACCGCATCCGCTGAATGCGTCCGCCCCCCTAAGGGGGTTGTAGGGGGGCACCCCCTAAGATGTCAGCAAAAATATCGCCCCCAGACATCTCGGGTTCAATGTATTTAGACGGCAACACGCAGCAACATAAATCATGAAAAAAAAAGCGCAGCCAATGACTACTACGCAATTTGGCATTTAAAATCTCTTGTTGGAACATCTTATCAATAATCGAAAAAGCGGTATTCAAAAATAAAATGGTATTGATGGTCTTTTTTTTCTCTTGAAATAAGTCATTGGACCTTTTTTTATATTTGATGAATGTCTCCAAGGTTTGCGCGGAGCCATGCGCATGAAAGTGCTCAGTAGGCCCATGCTTCTTCATATACGCACTAATATAGCGCAATTCATTCTTAATATTTTTCAATTCCGTCAAGGTTTTCGCCTTGTAATCATCTATTTTTTTAATAATCGAAAACACATTGGTGTTGTAAAGCAAGGGGTAATTATAGCGAATTTTCTGCGGCACAATAAATTGATTGGTCTCTTTGATATCCGAAATATCAGATTCAATGCGCACCATATGGTCCCGCATGTTTTGAATCAGTTCATTTTCGGCGCGGAGGCGGTCTTGGTAAACGGCATTCATGATAGTATTTTCCGCTTCTTTCCTATTAGCCTCATCCGCATTATAAGTGCCCGCAATAATTTCTTTCTCCTTTTCGCAATACCGCGTCATATTTTCGTTATTCAAAATAGGATTACTAAAGAGCAACACTTGCCCCGACTGAAATTCAATAAAGGACTGAAGTTTGTCGTACTGGTAGGAGGAAGTTTTATGGGCCTCCGCCGCCCCTTCTAATTTACAATAATTAATAATGGCTAGGAGGAAGGTGACGAGGGCGGAGAGACCCGCTAGCACATAACTGTCTATCGCGGCCCCTTGTAAGACTGTAATGAGACCCGAGAGGAATAAGGCCGGGAACATGAGGAAATTCAAGAGCGTGACAATGTGGGTGCGTGTTTCCATATAAATGGTTTTCTGGCCCTTGACATAACTCGCTAGGATATCCAAGGCGGAGGAATAGCGGTGGACAATATCTTGTTCGTAGGATTTATTGATATAATCGCGGACATCGTTGTAGGAGAGTTTTTTATAGGTGACGCCCCATTCGTTCTTCTGGCGACCGGAGACTGAGCCATGATGTTGGTCCATTACACTATCCCCGTCGACGTCATCGCCCGGACCCAGCTCAATATCCGAATCGCTGGGTTCGCTGCCGATGAGATAGTCGTCAATATTAATGACAATATTATCTGAGGACTCGTCGTAATAAGGGGTCGAACCTTCAAGATACGGGGTCATAGGGGCAGCGCCCCTATCATACGGGGTCGTAGGGGCAGAGCCCCTATCATACGGGGTCGTAGGGGCAGCGCCCCTAGCAGAGCCCCTATCATACGGGGTCGTAGGGGCAGCGCCCCTAGCAAAGCCCCTAATAATACCATCCCCATTAGACAGTCGATTCATTTAAAATATAAGCATATTATATAATACATGCGAAGCGCTAGACATCGAAGAAAGCTTTCCAGCGCAGGGTGGGCCAAAGAATCCCCAGGCACACACGAACGTACGGTGATGAAGAAAAAATGCGGCAGCAAATGCTTTTTAGGTCCAATCAACGAAAGTTGTTTTCCAATTTGCGCCAAAGGCACGTGTAAAATCAATACCAAAGGCATTTATGCGGCGTATGTAAGGGCGCGGGAATATGGGTCCAAGAAGATGCGCAAGCGAAGCAGCATACGAAGTGGCACAAAAAAGCACAAGCGAAGCGGGCACAGCCACACCAAGAAATTATATCAAAGCATCGCCGCCAAAGCCAAGCACATGTTGAAAAAGCGCGGATTCGGTCCGAACTTAAAGTAAAGCCTGCTTGAGTTTCATGGATAAGGCGTTATGCATCGCCATCCCTTCTGCGTTCCAATTGCCGCCAGCGCGATAATGTAAAAAGACATCGTCATAAATTTCGCAAAAAAAGTTTCCATTCACATTGCGCCCATCCTCTTTCAAAAAGGCCAATAAGGCCGGGTAGTGGTTTAATGTTTTTAAATTCGCTGGCATTTCCGTTTCATTCCATGAACAACTCCACAAGTGTTTAATAAAATAAATCGTCGAGGTATGAAAGGTCTGCTCCTTGTTCCAGCGCAAGGCATCGGTCGAGGGCATCACCTCACCGTCGATTTGCGCCCGTAACCAATCGGCAGTCATCCCACCCGTATCACCCCCGCCACCTTCGTTCCAATTCATTAAATGTAAATGTTTTATTTTCGGGATATCGAAATAATAAATGCCATTCCAAATATAATTCAGTTGCCAGTCGGGCCGGCTTTGCAGTAAAACCGCGCAGTCATACGAAAAATACTTGGTTATATCCAAATCGGCAATCAGAAACATATCACTATCGAGCAATAAATATTTATCCGGGTGCGCCAGTTGGTAGCGCAGCATATAGTTCATCGAATCCGCAACGCGAATGGCGGATTTTAATTGGGTCTGGTGGTGGTCATTCGGAATATCAATACACTGAATACCCAGTGCCTGACACGTTTCCTTTATTTTTAAACGTAAAGTCAAATCACCATCGTTGGTAAAATCGGGAAAATCTTTTGCGTCATTGAAGACAATAAATTCGTAGGCATCCCCTGCCCCACAGTGCAAATACTTTCGCAGGGTATGATATTGAATTTCAATAAAGGTGGGATTATTCACGACGGCAGTAATAACTTTCATTTTATAGAGTTAAAAAGAGAACCTTTTAAATATATAAAAAGAAAAAGCATTATAAAAGCATTCTTCTATAATAATAACAAATGCAGCACACGACGGTAGAAATCATGGGCGGTTTGGGTAACCAGTTGTTTCAAATTTTCGCCCTGTTAGCTTATGCCCTCAAATACAAAACACCTTTTTATTTCTCGGGCGAACCTATCCATCACGGGCAACGCAAACGGACGTATTGGCAGACACCGCTGCTCCAAAGCCTCCGGCCGTTTGTGAAAAAAAGCAACCAAACCCCCCCTCCCCCCCAAATCCTCACCGAGCAGGGCTTTCATTACCATCCAATACCATACTATGAGCAGGCGCACGTCAAACTCTTTGGCTATTTCCAGTCGTATAAATATTTCGAAGACCAACAGGCCAATATCTTTAAACTGATTCGCTTAAAAGAAACGCAAGCCCATATCAAAAGCCAAACCCAACATCAATATGATTATACCCAGACGCTCGCGGTCCATTTTCGCGTGGGGGATTACGTCCAATTGCCGAATCATCATCCATTAATGACCTTGGAGTATTATACGCAAGCGCTGCGAAAGTTCCTTCAAGCACAAGCACAAGCACAAGCAGAGCAGCAGCAAGCAGAGCAGCAGCAAGCAGAGCAGCAGCAAGCAGAGCAGACACAAGCAGAGCAGACACAAGCAGAGCAGACACAAGCAGAGCAGACACAAGCAGAGCAGCAGCAAGCAGAGCAGACACAAGCCTGGCCCATTCTTTATTTTTGCGAACAAAACGACCAAGCCTATGTGGAAACGCAATTCATCCAAAAGCTCCAAGCGCAGCCTGAATTCCAAGGCAAATTCACGTTCCAATGTATCGACCACCAACTCGCGGATTGGGAACAAGTTATCGTGATGTCGCTCTGTCCGCACCAGATTATTGCGAATAGCACGTTCAGCTGGTGGGGGGCCTACTTAAGGGGCACGCCCCCTACGACCCCCACTAGTGCATCCGCCAAAAAAAGGGGGGCTGCTCTGCATGCCCCCCAAGTGTATTACCCCCGCACCTGGTTTGGTCCAGCCATGGGCTATAAAAACATGGCCGATTTGTTCCCACCGCATTGGCAGCAGATTAATATATGAAAAAATACAAAAATGTATTATTTATTTTTTCATATAAAAAGCATCACCCCACCCATATTCCTTATAAATATGTTGTGCAACCCGCGTAAAGCCAAACGTCTGCAAATACTCATCAATTTCTCCAATCAAATTACATCCTTTGTAAACTTCTTCGGTATTCACTTCGGTATAAATGTAGTGCACATGTTGTAAATATTTTTCCATACTTTTCAATGCGCGCAATTCGACGCCTTGAATATCTAAATTCACAAAGTTCAATGACGCAATTGGGATTTTCTCGCGCTCAATCAACGTATCTAACCGGGACGTCGTCATTTCCATTTTTCCAATGACATGAACTTGCGGGTGACTCGTCGAATGTGACCCAAATTCTAAGATTGACGAGCTTTGGCCATTATTGGTGACATTAAAACTCACTTTTTCATCATCGCGTTCATCAATAACGGCTTGGTAAATATGTAAACCCTCGCCATAACGCTGCCGACAAAATGCCACTTTATCGGGCATTGCTTCAACCCAATAGGTTCTATCGGTAGGCACACCCACTTTATTGTAATCATTCAGCTCTTCGCATTCATGTGCGCCAATATGGAGAATACCTGTTATCTTCAACTGAAATTGGTTTCCTAATTGTTGTATGGAAATAAGCATTTTTATACTTTATACTAGTTTATTATTTAAATATAAAATAATTTATATACTATTAATGGTCAAAATCTTAATTATAAATTGCTGGTTCCACGAAAAAAACCGGCAAGGGCTTGCCCAAGTTTTAAATTATTTACTTGAACAGCAACACATCGAATACAAAGTTGGCTCCATGGCTGATATACCCAATTATGATATTATTTATAGTCCCTCGCAAGCAATTAATACGTCGCAATATCCAAACAAAAAATTTATCTTTGGGCCGCATTTTTCTACCTTTCCAAACCACCCACAGTTACAATCATTGCAAGCCAACAGTAATGGTATATACATTCAGCCGAGCGAATGGGTTTTACAACTATGGCGAAATAAGGGCGCCGAACAATTTTTACCTATAAAAACATTTCCCTTTCCTGTTGATACGAATAAGTTTAATTCAAACCAACCCTCTGAAAAAAGAGAAAATATAATGGTCTATCACAAAAGCCGAGACCCGCAAGAATTAGAGCAATTAAAAACTTTCCTGGCAGAGCAAAAGATAACGAATTATCGTATATTTGATTACAAACACCGTTATAATGAAGCCGATTACCTCGCTTATTTACAAACCTGTCAGTATGGTATTATTTTAGATGCGCACGAAAGCCAAGGGTTTGCGTTAGAAGAAGCCTTGGCGTGCGATGTGCCGCTACTAGTTTGGAACGCACAATCCATGAACCAAGAGTATGGTAATCAAAACCCTGATATTCCCTGTACCTCTATTCCCTATTGGGGCCCTATGTGTGGCGAAGTGTTTCACCAAGCCGCCGAGCTCCCCCTCGCCTTCCAACATTTTCAAGCCAAACTCGAAGCCAGAGAGTACAGTCCCCGCCAATATATCATGGACAATCTCTCAACAGAAAAATGTGCGGAGCGTTTTATGAAATTGATAATGTTTTAATTAAACCCTATGTATTTTTTTCCCCTGAAAATCAAACCACAATAAATTCATTTTATCCAAAATATTATAATCAATATTGTTTAATGACATATAATTATATAAATCATTTTCAATTGAAATATAATGGGTTAATATTTTATTCAAATTTCTTGAAAATGAATAATTTAATATTAATTTGGATTCAACGCAAAACAAACCAGTATTAAAATGATTATTACCATTTCCAAGTGTAAATAAGTTCCGTGGATTTTCTAAAAAATTATTAATAAAATTAAAATTCAATAATAATTGGCGTGGCTCAAAATGAATGAGCCAATCATATTTCGCAATAATATCTTTACAATATAACCATTGTTCAATGAGGCCCGCACCCTTATTTACACAACCAAAAGTATT